>Ga0209755_10002830_pt1 | contig 22799 bp, 19 predicted proteins | sample TergutCo191P1_FD_187301 | JGI IMG/M metagenome (GOLD analysis project Ga0209755, IMG submission 187301) | Cornitermes sp. P1 segment gut microbial communities from Petit-Saut dam, French Guiana - Co191P1 (SPAdes) (version 2) | ecosystem: Host-associated > Arthropoda: Insects > Digestive system... | reverse complement strand
AAACGGATCATCGGCGAAATTGTCCGCCTTGAAGGGGATGAAGCTGTTATCCAGATTTATGAAGATAATACCGGGCTTAAAACGGGCAGCCCCGCTTTTTCAACAGGACGTCCTCTCTCTGCGCTCCTTGGACCCGGGCTGATGGGTACGATTTACGACGGCATTCAAAGACCGCTTGCGCTCCTCTACGAGCAAGACGGCTCTTTTATGAAGCCTGGCGGCAGAGGCAACCCCCTTGATACGCAGAAAAAATGGCATTTTGTACCGGACGCGGCGTTATGCGCAAAAATTGCTTCGGGTGAAAAAATCGCCGCTGTGCCGGGGCTGGTTCTCGGCTCGATAAAAGAAACTGAAAGCATCACTTGCAGTATTATGGTTCCGCCAAATAGTAAGGGCGGCTTTATTACGCATTTGTGCGCACAAGGCGATTACACAATTTTTGAAACTGCGGCGAAAACCGGTTTGGGTGAGGAGATACCCTTTGCTCAGTGGTGGCCTGTCCGCCAGAGCCGTCCCGCAGCCGCCCGCTTAGCGCCGACTGAGCCGCTGATAACAGGCGAGCGCGTTATTGACATTTTTTTCCCGTTGTCGAAAGGCGGGACAGCGGCAATCCCCGGCGGATTCGGAACGGGCAAAACAATGACGCAGCACGCGGTCGCAAAATGGTGCGATGCCGACGTCATCATCTACATCGGCTGCGGAGAGCGCGGCAATGAAATGACAGACGTACTCACAGAGTTCCCCGAGCTGCAAGACCCAAGAACAGGCCGCAGCCTGATGGAAAGAACCCTACTTATCGCAAACACATCAAACATGCCTGTCGCCGCGCGTGAAGTATCAATTTATACCGGCGTAACCCTCGCCGAGTTTTACCGCGACATGGGCTATCATGTGGCGATTATGGCTGACTCCACAAGCCGCTGGGCGGAAGCGTTACGCGAACTTTCCGGCCGCATGGAAGAAATGCCCGCCGAAGAGGGTTTTCCCGCCTATCTTCCTACACGCCTTGCGGAATTTTACGAGCGTGCGGGCAGAATGAGAACCCTCAGCGGAAAGGAAGGCTCTGTTTCGATAATAGGGGCCGTGTCCCCTCCGGGCGGCGATTTTTCCGAGCCTGTCACTCAGCATACAAAACGCTTTATCCGTTGTTTCTGGGCATTGGACAGAGACCTCGCAAACGCGCGGCATTATCCCGCAATAAGCTGGACAGACAGCTACTCCGAATACGCCGATGAAGTGCGGCACTGGTGGGCGCAGGTAAACCCAGCGTGGGCTTCCGCCCGAAAAAAAAGCATGGATCTTTTGAAACAGGAGCAAAGGTTATCGGAAATTGTAAGGCTTATCGGTCCCGACGCGCTGCCTGACGAGCAAAAATTGATCCTTCTTACAGCGCAGATTATCAAAGACGGATTTTTGCAGCAGAATTCTTTTGACGCAATTGATATGTACTGCGTTCCCGACAAGCAGGTTCGGCTTTTACAGCTTATAGTTGAATTTCATGAGCAGGCGAAAACCTGTATTGAGATGGGCGCGCCTATGACTAAAATAACTGGGACCAATTTAAAAGAAGGAATGTCGCGCCTTAAAAGCACGGTTAAAAATGACGATATGGAAGCGTTAAACGAATTCGAGAGCGTTATGCGAAACAAGTTTGATGAATTGCAGAGAGCTTACCGCTCAAAAGCGGGGAAATTATGAACGGAGTTCATACATGAGAGGCATCGAATACAAAGGGCTTACGCGGATTGAAGGTCCTGTCGTAATAACAGAGCACTGCCGCAATATCGGTTTTAACGAAATGGTTGCGGTTTATGACCGCGAAAATAATAAAAGATACGGGCGCGTGCTTGATTTAAGCGAAAAGTGGGCGGCAATTCAGATTTTCGGCAACAGCACAGGTCTTTCCGCCGATGACTCAAGAGTTGAGTTTTTGGACAAACCGATGGAACTCCGCGTAGGAATGGGTTTGTTAGGAAGGGTTTTCAACGGACTTGGAGAGCCTATTGACGGATACGGAAAAATCTTTTCGTCAAAAACTTACGATATTAACGGACTTCCGATCAACCCTTACGCACGCACATATCCCCGCGATTTTATTCAGACAGGTGTTTCTTCGATTGACGGAATGAATACCCTAATCCGCGGACAGAAACTTCCGATTTTTTCAGGCAACGGACTGCCCCACAACCGCCTCGCCGCGCAAATTGTCCGTCAGGCGAAAATTCTTTCGTTTAACGAATCAGGGGAAACAGAGGAGCTTTCCGCGAAGATGCCCGCAGAACAATTCGTAATTGTCTTCTGCGCGATGGGTGTAAAAAACGACGTCGCCCGTTTCTTCCTTGATGATTTCGAGCAGGCAGGCGTTCTTTCCAATGTAGCGGTCTTTCTTTCCCTCGCGGACTCCCCTTCCCTCGAGCGCCTTGTCGCTCCAAGATGCGCCCTTACCGCCGCGGAATACCTCGCGTACGAAAAAGGAATGCACGTCCTTGTCGTAATGCCCGACATGACCAACTACTGCGAAGCGTTACGCGAAGTTTCCTCAATCCGCGGAGAAGTGCCGAGCCGCAAAGGCTACCCGGGCTATCTCTACTCAGACCTTGCCTCCCTTTACGAACGTGCCGGAAAAATCAAGGACTCAGAAGGTTCCATCACTCAAATCCCGATCCTTTCAATGCCGAATGACGACATCAGCCACCCAATCCCCGACCTGTCAGGCTACATCACAGAAGGTCAAATCGTTCTTGAACGCGAACTTTTCCAGAGAGGAATATACCCTCCCGTCGCGGGGCTTCCTAGCCTTTCGCGCCTGATGAAAGACGGAATTGGACCCGGCATGACCCGCGAGGATCATAAAGACGTATCAAGCCAGTTGTTTGCCGCCTATGCGCGGGTAAAGCAAATCCGCAACCTCGCGTCGATAATCGGCGAAGAAGAGCTTTCCGTCAGCGACAAGCATTATCTGAAATTCGGCGAAAAGTTCGAGCAGACTTTCCTCTCTCAGGGTGAATACGAGAACCGCAGCATCGCTCAGACCCTCGATTTAGGCTGGCAGGCGCTGAAAGAACTTCCAAGGGAAGAACTTCTGCGGGTAAAAGAAGAGTATATTAAGAAGTATATGGATCAAAAATAAGTTCTAATATGATTTACTCAATATATTTTAATTTTATTTTTTAGCATTATATGCTTAGTTAAGTAAGTCATTTGTTATTTCGAATGTATAATATACGCCTTTTTATTCCCAAGAGAATTTTGTAACTTTATTTGCTATTACTCCGGATGAACCATCTGTAGCAGTTGCTGTTAATTTGTTCCCACTTATGGAATATGTATATCCAGCATGTCCATTTTGGGCATATATTGTATTATTTTGTGTATAAACTCCAGTTAATGTTGTTGCAATGCTACCATCTTGATATGAAGTAAAACTATTTGAAGAAAATTTATAACCGCCTGAAGTCATTATAGTTGTACCATATACAATGTATGGAAGCGATATTTCTTCTCCACCAACAAGGAATTTTTCAAATTCCCATTTTCCAACTAACTTTGAATCAATTGTTTTTTCATCTTTTATTGAATCATCACACCCAATAAAAACCAAACCAAATACTAAAATTATTGTTAGTATTCCCATAAAAAACAGATTTTTCTTCATAATTCATCTCCTTATCAGTATATTATTATTTTTTTTGAATATTTTTCAACTGGTTTTTATTTCGCTTAACGTTTGTTAGCCGACATAAAAATATTATTTTATCCAATTGAGGCTTTTCCAAAACTTCAATTTACCAAATATAAAAATTTGTATTTCATCCTGTCCTATGCTTATTATCATTTTTAAATTTATTATTGTTATAATTTGTATCAAATACACAAATTTTATACCATCCAGGCTGAGAAAAATCTAAATCAAAGTGATCTATATTTATAGAACTCCAAGGCGGTCCTATATTTTCATATTTTCTTTCCTCATATATTGTAAGGGTTTCAGCAACATACACATACATATATTCCAAAAAATCAAATTTATAATCTTTTTGCGGATCCCAGTCTCTTGGCTGCCGATAGGTTGGCACATTTCGATTATTATCTATATAAAAATTTAAAATACTTATTGGAAATTTTTCAGGTATAACTTCACTCAATAGAGGATAATCAATATTTACATTATTGATTATTACATTTTCAGCCGTAATATTTACAGTTAATTCGTATTTACTGTTAGATTTTTTTATTCCGACTATTTCCCTAATATAACAAAAAAAGGATATTTGTCCATTTATTTCTGAAAAAAAACAATTTAACTTATGATTATTCATATATTTTCATCTTTAACAAATGAATAATCATATATTAAATTAAAATTATCGGAGTTTAAAGGTATAAATAGAGAATCATTGCTTTTTGCGCTGATGCTATAATCAGAGTTAAAAATATCAATATAACGAAAAATTTGTTTATTTGCCTGTTCAATATTGGCAATACCCTGAGATTTTAGCCATGCCGACAGATTGTCATGCAAAATGTCGCATAACACTTCATGGCATCTTCTGCCCTGATTTGCGTCAATATTTATTATTTCTATACCGAGCTTGTTTTCGATAAATTCACCTAAAAATGTTTTAGATTGTATGTTACTATCGGTATTTTTTTTATTGATTTCTTTTTGATTAAAAAGACCGGGCATTGAAGAACAAATACCCATAGGGATACCATATTTAGTGAAGGTTTGATTCAAAATTGAAAGATAACCGTCATTACATTCAAATTGACAGAAATACAAATCGGTTAAGGCTCCAGTCGCGTCATCAATTATAATGTATAAAACACAGGGAGTGCCGCATTCAAACCAATCATATACTGTTGCTCCTATCTGCAGAAGTTCACCGAAATGCCGGCAGCGTTTTCGCCATCTAAAACTTTTTCTTTTAGTGTGGTGTCCCATTATAGAGACTCTTTCTCCGTCTTTTTGATAACCATTACAGAACTGCTTTATCCTTTGTACTGTCAAACCCAGAAGAGAAGCCGCGTTTTTAACTGTATAAATACCTTCTGATACACCGCGAATAATTTCAAATTTCTTATTTACTTTATCGTCCATTGCATAAAACTCCTAAAAGAAAGCGTTATAATTTAAAAATAATAAAAAAAAACATAATCGGCTAGGAAAAAATACTTATTTTTACCACGAACAGACACGAACGCTTGCTCAGATTTTTAATTTTTAACTTCTAAAATCATCATATTATGTAATTAAATGTAATTAAAATGTTTTAAATTTAACCACTCTACCCCGTTTTGTGTGGTGATGCAAAATATTATTTTAATCGTATGCAGCAGAGTTGGCGGCAGACATGAAAAAACATCTTGCCGATGTTCCCCGCTATCGAGACTCGACACTAAAATAAACGTTATCATATCTGGAATAACTATATCGTTTTTTTCTATGTTCGAGGCTCGGAGGCGGGCTCTTAGGCGTTTTTTCAGGTATGCTGCCGAGCTCTGATGCATACGAGTAGCGTTTTTACTTTACATTACTTTTATAAACTTATCCAGCACATCATCAATATCAGGCTTGCCGATTTCCTGAAGGCTGTACTCAACTCTGGCGCAGGGTTTATTGATCTTTATGACGCGCTGTAAATCAATCGGTGTCGCTATAACAACAGAGTCGCAGTTTGTTTTTTCGATTGTGGCGGACAGATCTTTCATCTGCTGCTCTCCGTAACCCATTGCGGGAAGGAGTGTGCCGATGCCGGGATATATGCGGAAAGTTTCGGCTAACTTTCCGACAGCGAATGGACGCGGGTCGATGATTTCGGCGGCGCCGAAACGTTTTGCGGCAACGATGCCCGCGCCGATTTTCATTTCTCCGTGGGTGAGGGTCGGACCGTCTTCGATTACAAGCACTCTCTTTCCGCGAATCACATCAGGTTTGTCTACACTTAACGTTGAAGCGGCGTCTATCACTGTTGCTTTTGGGTTTACCTTTTCGATGTTGTTTCTTACTTTCTGAATATTGTCAAAATCGGCGCTGTCGATTTTATTGATTACAACAACATCGGCAAGGCGTAATGTTATCTCTCCGGGATAATAGGAAAGCTCGTGTCCCGGTCTGTGAGGATCGACTACCGTTACCATCAAATCGGGTTTATAAAACGGGAAGTCGTTATTGCCGCCGTCCCAGAGAATTACATCGCAGCCTTTCGGATCGTTTTCCGCGGCGCGTAAAATCGCTTCATAATCAACACCTGCGTAAATTACATTTCCGCGGGCGATGTGCGGCTCGTACTCCTCCATTTCTTCGATTGTGCAATTATGTTTTGCCAGATCTTCAATCGCGGCAAAACGCTGTACCTTCTGCGCCGCAAGATCACCGTAAGGCATGGGGTGTCGAACCGCTATCACTTTTAAATTCTTTGCTATCAACACTTCCGCTATTTGGCGGGAAGTCTGGCTTTTGCCGCAGCCGGTTCGGATTGCTCCGACAGCGATTACAGGTTTGCTGCTTTTCAGCATTGTGTTTTTGTAACCCAGCAAGGTGAAATCAGCGCCCGCGGCGTTTACTTTCGCTCCTAAGCTCATAACAAAAGAATATGGCACATCGCTGTATGAGAATACACATTCATCAATATCAAGTTCCTTAATCAGTTTTTCCAAATCCGCCTGATCGTAAATTGGAATTCCCTGCGGATACAAACTGCCCGCTAAGACGGCAGGATACTTGCGCCCTGCTATATCGGGAATCTGAGCGGCGGTAAAAGCCGCCACATTATACGCAGAATTATCACGGTAAAAAGTATTAAAATTGTGAAAGTCACGTCCCGCCGCGCCGATTATTATAATTTTTCGCTGTGACATGGGAGCCCCCTTGTTATTGTTACAATGATAAAGGAAAGTAATAAAATTTTCAAGTTAGAGCCGCTTACAAGACCCTCAACAAACCAAAAATTGTAGATACTTGATAACCGCCTGCGTGGTTTTTACTCTAAAAAAGAGTTATATTTATATTATCGGAGTTTTGGATTCTCGGCAGGCTGTTCGCAATTTTCGTAATTGCGCGCTTCATTGAATAACTTTTTAAAATCGAATATAATACACAACAATGGAATCTCTCCCATTTCTTGAAGATATTTTCCCGAATGATCTGATGTATGCGTCTATTATCAGGTCGCCTGTAGCAAAAGGAATTATAACAAACATTGAGGTTCCGCCGCTTCCCGAGCATTTCAGGCTTTTGACTGCAAAAGACATCCCCGGTGAGAACAGGCTGTACGATACAAAAATGCCGCTCCTTGCGGAGAAAAACCTCTCTTACATCGGAGAGCCTGTCGCTGTTTTGATTGGGCCTGACAAAACAAAGCTGAAAGGTCTCTCGGCAATGGTCGTTGTCGCGGCGGAAGAGGGAATTCCTCTTTTTAAGTACAACTCCCTAATGGAAGAAACGTCAGTTGTGCGCGAAATAAAAATCGGTAATACGCAGGAATCGTTTGAAAAATCGGGGATGGTTGTTTCAGGAAGTTTTAAAACAGGCATTCAGGACCACTGGTATGCGGAGCCGCCGGGCGCTATTACCTGGTGGAAAGAAAATTCAGAAAATGAAAAAAATATAACGAACGGACGAAAATCAAAGAAAAATCAATCTTCAACAGAAAATAGTTCTCTTATTGTAAGAACATCCACTCAATGGCCGTTTCATGTAAAAAACTCTGTCTCTCTTGCTCTTGGCATGGACGCGTCATCTGTAATTGTTCAGCCCACCGCGCTGAATTTGCACATGGATGGAAAATTGTGGTATCCGTCTCTGATTGCGTGTCTTTCGGCGTTGGGAACTTATGCGGTAAAAAGCCCTGTGCGCCTAATTTTAAACAGAGACGAGGATTTCTTTTTTGCTCCAAAACGTTTTGCTTCTCATATTGATTTTACAAGCGCAATCAATGAAAAAGGCCGAATTGCCGCCGCTGAGATTGATATTTTTGTTAACCTTGGCGCATACATGGTTAACGAAAACGAAATATTGGATCAAATTTGTCTTGGCAGCCTTGGATTATATAAATTTGACAATCTAAGAGTGACTGCAAGAGCCTATAAAACCAATATTCCTCCTCATGGAGCGTTTTCGGGCTTTGGCTTATCGCAAGGTTTATTCGCAGTAGAAAGGCATATTTCTCAGATTGCCGATATAATGAATATCGACCCGGCGCAATTACGAAAAGAAACAGTTGATCCAAAAGTAATTCTTTCGTCAAAAAATAATACTCAAGGAGATGATTTACTGGATACCGCGGCTAAAATGAGCGACTATTACCGTAAGTGGACATCCTTTGAACTTCTCAAACAATGCCGAAAGGGTAAATCTGCCGAGAAAGGAGAAAATCCGCGGGGCATCGGAATTGCCGTCGGCTTTCAGGGGAACGGTCTACTTAACTACGGCGAAGATAAGGGAAATTACAGTGTCGAGGTTACTCTCACAAAAGAGAGTACTCTGGAAATAAAGACTAGCATTACTAGCCCTGAGAATTATAAAAAAATTTGGCAGAGAATCGCGGCGGAAATAATTTCGATACAGCCTGAAATGATAAATATAGTATCAGATGATCCGCAGGACAGCGGTCCATCCTGCGCTTCCAGAAACATTACGGCTGTTACAAAGCTAATTGAGAAATGCTGCCAGACAGTCAAAAAGCAGCATTTCCACGATCCCTTGCCGATCACTGTCCGCAGATCTATAAAACCGCAAAGCGGATCTGTGCGCTATAATAACTGGAATGTCATGGATATTAACGGTTTTATAAAGCCGGCTCTCGCGGCGGCAGTTGTCGAAGTTACGGTCGACCTTGTGGAATGTATTCCGATAGTGCGGGGCATTTGGCTGGCTGCGGACGGCGGAAAAATAATTTCTAAACACCGCGCAAAAAGAAGTCTGATGCGATCTATAACACAGGCGCTCGGTTGGTCATTCATAGAAAATATCGGTTATATCGACGGCAGTCTTCCAAGAGATCAATATGAAAATTTCGAGATTTTTTCTCCGGCTAAAATTCATCATGTCGAAATTGAATTTTTACAAACCGATGAGAGTGAACCGAAAGGAATCGGAGAGCTACCCTTTTCCTGTATACCGGCTGCGTTCATGCAGGCTGTTTCTCAGGCAATGGACCATAGTTTTAAGTCTATCCCCTTAAAAAGAAAAGAGATATGGGAAATGCTCAGAATAAAAAATGATGAGGCGTCTCTTCCTTCGGCAAAGCACCCCGCGCAGGTAACAAAATGATCATCAATTTTATTTTAAACGGAGAAGACGTTATTTTTCGGGGGGACGCGGAAATCAGATTGATTGATATTCTGCGCGGAACTTTCGGATTATTCGGCGCGAAACCGGGCTGTCAGTCAGGTCAATGCGGCGCTTGTACCGTGATCTTTAACGGCTATGTAAGCCCCGCCTGCCTGATACCGGCTTTCAAAATAAAAGAAAGCGAAATTATCACGATAGAAGGTTTTTCTCAAACGATTGAATATCAGGAAATAATTACGGGATTCGCCGATGTTCATTTGGGAAACTGCGGTTATTGCGAAGCCGGAAAAATTCTTTGTACGGAAGCGATTCTTGACAGAGCGTTTCATGCGGCGGAGTTCACAAAAGAGAATCCTATTCTTACCAAAGAAGAAATATTGATTGGTTTTTCCGGTGTTAAGTGCCGCTGTACAAACGATGAAAGACTGATAAAAGCTGTTAATTGTATCGCCGAAACCCGAGCGAGGAGGCTTAATGGTCACCCCTCTTAACCATATCTTTTACCCCGCGTCCTTCAGCGAGTTGTTTACCTTATGGAACCGTTTCCCTTCTGCTTTGCCTTATGCAGGCGGAACTGATATAAATTTGAATAAACTGGAAGGCGATCCTGTAATACTCTGTATGGATAAAATTGATGAACTGCATAATCTTACGAGGACAGAGCAATTTCTTGATATCGGAGCGATGGTAAAACTTAACAGCCTTCTGCGTATCGGTAAAATTGTACCGCATGTACTTTGCAAATGTCTTGAAAATATCGCCGGTATTCAGGTTAGAAATATAGCGACAGTCGGCGGAAATATTTGCGGATTAAAAAATGACCTTCCTATGCCTCTTACAGCCCTTGACGCTCAGTATGAACTGCGTACCGCTCAAAGCAGCCGTTGGGTATCCGCGGCAAGGTTTCATTCAACCGCGGAAGAAACCGGCATTAAAAGTCAGGAACTCCTTACCCGAATTCGTCTTCCTTTGCGTCAATGGGACTATTCTGTCTACAAGAAATTCTCAGGCAGCAGCTTTTTTACAGGAGAATCATTTGTATTTCTGGCGGATACTCCAAAAAGTATCCTTTCCGAGATACGAATCCTTTATAAAGGGAACACAATTGTTCGAAATAAAGACGGTGAAACGATTTTAAACGGTAAATATCTCCCTTTAAACAAAAAAACCGCTGATGAATTTGTCAATAACTGGAAAGAATTCCTTAAAAATAAACCTGATGAAACGGATTTTTTCAAAAATGCCATTATTTTCAACATAGAAGAGAATGTTTACAACCTTTCTGAATAACAATTAAATGAAAATTTCCCCTCAATCCTGCCCTTGAATAACCTCTTTAAAACATGTTAATATGATAAGTGTTTAAATTCATCGGTTTTAATTGAGTATGTTTCGGCTGCCAATGCTCCGGTGTCCGTCTGGACTGACAGGCAGGTATTAATTGTCTCATTTTTTAATCCGTTTTAATGGGAAACGGGTTTCATTGGATAAATATGCGTTTTAATTTCGGCGAATACAGTACAACAGTTTACATTTCAGAGGAGTTGCCGGCAATTCATGAACTGGCGCTTAACTTAGGGATAAAAGAAAATTTCAAACCGCTTATTATCGCTGATGAAAATACTTTTTATCTAGCGAAAAACATTTGCGGCGGCGCTGATTTTCCTATTTGCACTTTAAAAAGCGGCGAAGAAAATAAAAACTGGCATTCAATCGAAACAATACTTGCCGCGGCTTTAAAAGCCGGTCTTGGCAGAGACTGTGTTTTTATCGCTGTCGGCGGCGGGGTAATCGGCGATTTGACGGGTTTTGCAGCATCGATTTACATGCGCGGCTGCCGGTTTGTTTTGGTCTCCACTACCCTGCTCGGCATGGTCGACGCTTCGGTCGGCGGAAAAACCGGCTTTGATCTTTTTGAAATAAAAAACCTTGCAGGCAGTTTCTACCCTGCCCTATCCGTGTATCTGCCGGTTAACGCTCTTTTATCTCTTCCCGAAAAAGAGTGGAAAAGCGGTATGGCGGAATTAATCAAAACGGCAATTCTTGCAGGCGGTGATTTTCTCGAACAGATAAAAATGAACAAAGAACAATTAAACAAAGAACAAAGAATAAAGAACAATGAACAATTATCAGAGAATAAAGAACAAGGAAATATTATTAAGGGTTTTATAGAGAGAGCGGTTGCATTTAAAGGAAGTATTGTCAGCGAAGATTTTCGTGAAACTGAAAACGGTAAACGAAAACTTTTAAACCTTGGTCATACTTTCGGACACGCTTTTGAAAGCGCCGCCGGACTGGGACTCGTCTCGCACGGCGAGGCTGTCGCATGGGGCATTGTTCAGGCTTGCAAACTCGGCGTTAAATTGGGAATAACGCCGCACTCAAGAGCGGAAAATATTTTTAATTTGATTGAGGCTTTCGGATATGAGAGCGCCGCCCCTCACCCGTTAGCAGATAACGCTGACGCTCTTTTCACCGCGATGGGGAGCGATAAAAAGAAAAGGAACGGGAAAATAACATTCATTATACCAAATGAAATAAGCGCCTGCCCTGTAACGCTTGAGTCCGATTCTGAATTAAACATTCTAAAAAATATTTTAAACGGAACTATTTGATGGCAAAAAACATTTTTTTCTTTTTTCTTTGTTCTTTATACATGATTTTTTGTATTCCGGTTTTCTCTCAGGAAGCGGAAAGCGGAGGCGTATCAGAACAATTATTATCTGAAAATTCAAACAAAAATTATAATGCCGAAGAAAACGGTTCATCTGAAACGATATATGTAATCAATTCAATTAATTTTGAAATTGACGGGTATACAAAACCATACGCATTGCTTTACCACGGCGAGTTAACCGAAGGCGAAAACATTAAGGGACTTTCAAATCTTCAAAAATTTATCCGTGACAAACAGCAGCTCCTTTACAATCAGAGAGTTTTGGAAAGCGTAAGGATTTTGTATACAATCGGAGAAGAAAGGGAAGACGGAAAACATCCTGTTGATCTTGTTATCTATGTAAAAGACACATGGAACATCATGGCGATTCCCCGCCCGAAAATTGACTCCAATACTGGTTTTGACATCACGTTAAAAGCCCGTGATTACAACTTCCTCGGCACAATGAGTCCGTTAAGAGTTGATGTCGGCTATCAGTATGATCAGGAAGGAAAACATTATATCTCAACAATGATTGATTCGGATATTCCTTTTAAACTCTTTGGATTAAACTGGAACTTTGATTTTGATCATTTTTACACTTACCGTCCTAATTTTGATGAACCGCATTAATTACAGAAATACACAGGATTATCGGTTGAACTGCCGATTAAAAATACAATATTGAGCGTAGGTGTTACAGAATCATTTTTTAATAATCAGGAAAATCCGTTAAGATACAGAAAAGAACTTGATGAATTCGGGAATGAGTACGGCAGAATTCATCATGGACTTTATATGTCAACCAATCCGTATATTTCATGGAAAATACCTACCGGGCTTTTTTATTCGGATTTAGGCGAAGTAAATTACACTCCAAGTTTATCAGCGGCCTTTGTTCATGAATTCGAGGAATGGCCTCTTCCCGATTTTAGGAAAGGACCTTTTATTACATTTTCACATAACTTTTCATTCGGCAGAATTAATTGGATAGGCAATTTTCAAAGCGGAGCAACAGCCAGATTAGGCAATTCATTTAGTTATAATTTTTATAAATTAAGACATGATGAGCAGCCGTGGGGTACAAATATTTCTGTCAGAGCTATAGGACATAAAAAAATAATTGATTTTATGGGCATTTCCGCAAGAATTATGTACCGCCATTATTTCTATGATGATTATAATGATGAAGCGGGAGACGCTCTTCGCGGTATTTTAGATAATAAAGTCAAAGCAAACGCGATGTTATCATTTAATTTTGATTTACCGATCAGAGTGTTCAAATTCAGGCCGTCAGGATGGTCAAAAAATAATAAAGTATTACGCATTTTTGATTTTGATTTTCACGCGGCTCCGATCATTGACTTTGCTTTATATGAATATAACAATCCCGATGATATAAAAAATCAGAAAGTATTCGGTTTGGAAAATCTTTTGCTTACTGCGGGTATGGAAATTATTATTTTCCCCGAGCGCTGGCGCAGTTTATTTTTGCGTATTTCCTACGGAAGAAATTTTTCTCCCGGTAAGAAAAGCAACACAGATGAAATTTTTATCGGCACGGAATTTCATTATTAAGAAAAATTAATGGCGAAAATAACAGTTATTGGAACAGGTTATGTAGGTTCTGTCTCAGGCGCCTGCCTTGCGGATTTCGGCAATCATGTTGTCTGCGTTGACACTAACACTGAAAAAATTGAATCTTTAAAAAAAGGAATCATTCCGATTTACGAGCCCGGGCTGGATGATGTCGTACAACGTAATTTCAGCCACGGGCGGCTCTCTTTTACAACCGATTTAAAAGCGGCGCTTAATGACAGCAATATAGTATTTATCGCAGTAGGCACACCGCCAATGGAAAACGGCAGCGCAGATCTTGTTTATGTTGAAGAAGCGGCGCGGCAAATCGGCGGTTTAATAAATCAATATACCGTTATTGTTGATAAAAGCACTGTCCCTATCGGAACAGGAAGAAAAGTTCACGCATGGGTTAAGGAAGAACTTGAAAAAAGAAACGTTAATATCGAATTTGATGTTGTATCCAATCCTGAGTTTTTACGCGAAGGTACCGCTGTTTACGATTTTACTCATCCTGATCGGGTTGTAATAGGAACTGAAAGCAGCCGCGCCCGCGGCATCATGAAAGACGTATACCGCTCTCTTTATTTGAACGAAACTCCTTTTATTGAAACTACAATAGAATCAGCAGAGCTGATTAAATACGCTTCTAACGCTTTTCTTGCAGTAAAAATTACTTTTATAAATGAGATCGCGAATCTTTGCGAAAAATCAGGCGCGGATATCAAAGCTGTAGCGAAAGCAATCGGCAAAGACGGAAGAATTGGCTCCAAGTTTTTGCATCCCGGTCCCGGTTACGGCGGCTCCTGTTTTCCAAAGGATACAAGGGCTCTTGTTAAAATCGCCGGTGATTACGAGGAAAAACTGAATATAGTTGAAACAACAATTGAAACAAACGAAAAACAAAAATTAAGAGCGGCAAAAAAAATAGAAAAAGCGCTCGGCTCTCTTTCAGGAAAAACCGTCGCTATTCTCGGTCTTGCTTTTAAACAAAATACCGATGATATGCGGGAATCACCTTCCATTACAATTTGCGAATATTTAGCGCGTAACGGCGCAAAATTACGCTTATACGATCCCGCGGCGATGAACGAAGCAAAATGGCGGCTCTCATCAATAAAAGATTCAATTTATTTCGCATCTGACGAATACGACTGCTCAGAAGGCTGCCATGCTCTTGTTATCGCGACACCGTGGAATCAATTCAGAAATATAGATTTATCAAAAATTAAAGAATTAATGACATCTCCGTACTTTTTTGATCTTCGCAATATTTATAATAGCGAAGAAGTTAATACTTTTGGTTTTAAATACTTCGGAACAGGAACTCAAGTAAATTAAAAATACATTAACGCTATCGGAAAAAATCGCTTTTCTAAAACCTGTTCTAAGCAGGCTGAGCAAATTGATGACCCGCAGGCAAAAATTATTAATGGGTTTAATGCTTGCGGTTATAATCGGTTTTTCCCTTGTTGAAACAATCGGTATTTCCGCGATTATGCCTTTTATTTCGGTTGTTTCAGACGTAACATTGCTTGAATCCGGTTATTATAAAACAGCTTTTAATTTATTTAAATTTGAATCCGCACAACAGTTCATAATTACGTTCGGTATTTGCATAATAATTTTTTATTTCATTCGCGGAGGATATTTTGTTCTTCAGACATATTTAATTAAACGTTATTCAAACGCAATGTATAAATATTTTACTAAAAAAGCGTTAAAGGTAAATCTTACAATACCTTATAAATTATACGCTATGAAGAATTCCGGTGAACTAATACGCGCTATCGGAACAGAAACTCTGGAAATCGGTAAAGTTGTCCTTCATCTATTGCTGCTATGCTCGGAATTTTTTACGATTTTAATGGTCTATTCATTAATAGTTATTTTAAACTGGAAAATGACTCTTGTAATAACTGCAATTTTGTTTTTAATAGTTATTATTTTACTTTCCGTATTAACCAGAGTAAACGCGAAACAGGGGAAATTGAGATTAATAACCGGAAGAAAGATGAGCCGCATATTAAAAGAATCTCTTGGCAATATAAAATATGTTAAACTGAAAGGAAATGAAGAGCAGATAATAAACGATTATAAAAACTCTCTTGATATAAATACAAAAGCTGATGTAACGTCTCATGTTTTGGGAAATATACCTAAAGGGATTCTTGAAAGTATCGGTTTTTCATTTCTTATAGCTGTTATTGTCATTATTATTTGGGTTAATAAAGACGCTTCAACAGTAATTCCCGTAATATCAATGTACGCGCTTGCTCTTTACCGTATTCTTCCTTCGATAAACAGAATGTTACACGAAATAAACGGCGTTGTTTATTCCGAAGAAACTTTGATAAAAGTGTATGAAAATCTTAATCAGCCTGTTGAAAAAGAAGGTGATGCTCCTGTCAATTTTAATAATAATATCCGTCTTGAAAAACTTTGTTTTAAATATGAAACTGGCACTGATGTTATCTCAGATATTTCGCTTGAAATAAAAAAAGGCGAGAAGATCGCTTTTACTGGAGAAAGCGGCGGAGGTAAATCTACTCTTGTCGATCTTATCATCGGTATTCACAAGCCAAAATCAGGAAGTATTTTTATTGACAACACCGTCTTAAACAACGACAATATCCGTGATTGGCGGAAAAAAATCGGCTACATACCGCAGAGCATTTATCTGTTTGACGGAACCGTAGCCGAAAATGTCAGTTTCGGTTCAAATTATGACGAAGAAAAAATTAAAACCGCCCTGATAAAAGCTAACATCTGGGATTTCCTTTCACAAAAAGACGGTCTAAACACCTGTGTAGGAGACGGCGGTATCCAGTTAAGCGGCGGTCAGCAGCAGCGCATCGGCATTGCCCGCGCTCTTTACGATGACCCGGAAGTACTCGTTTTAGACGAAGCCACATCCGCTTTGGATAACGAAACAGAACAAAAAATAATGGACGAAATCTACAGTGTAAGCGCCAATAAAACTCTGATTGTTATCGCTCACAGGCTGACAACTGTAGAAAGGTGCGACAGAAGACTTCGTATTATAAACGGCAGTCTTGAAAGATAATATAAAAAGGAGATAAAATGCTTAAAGATTCGGTTATTCTAATAACAGGCGGAACAGGCTCATTCAGCAACACTTTTGTTCCTATGACATTAAAAAAATATAATCCTAAAAAGCTTATTATATATTCACGTGACGAAATGAAACAATGGGAAATGGCAAAGAAATATCAAAATGATGAAAGGATACGTTTTTTTATCGGCGATGTTCGTGACAGAGAACGTTTATACCGCGCTCTTGACGGTGTTGATTTTGTTGTTCATGCAGCAGCGACAAAAATTGTTCCAACTGCCGAATATAATCCGTTTGAATGTGTAAAAACAAATATTTTCGGCGCTATGAATTTGGTAGATGCTTGTATTGATAAAGGGATCAAACGATGCGTAGCGTTAAGCACCGACAAAGCAAGTTCACCTGTCAACCTTTACGGCGCGACAAAACTTTGCAGTGACAAACTCTTTATTGCCGGTAATTCGTATGCAGGGAAAAAAAACACCCGTTTTTCCATTGTGCGATACGGTAATGTAATGGGCTCCCGCGGCTCGGTTATACCGCTATTTATTGAACAGGCAAAAAACAATGAACTAACAATAACCGATGAACGTATGACGCGATTTATGATTACTCTTGAACAGGGAGTTGAGCTTGTTTGGCATACATTTAATGACATGGAAGGCGGAGAAATTTATGTAAAAAAAATACCTTCAATGAAATTACAGGATATTGCGTACGGCGTTTGCGCGGATGCAAAACAAAAAATTATAGGAATACGTCCTGGAGAAAAATTACACGAACAGATGATAGGAATTGAAGACGCGCCTTTCACGTATGAATATAAAGACCATTTTAAAATTCTTCCTCAAATTCATGATTGGTGTAAAGACGAATTCAGAATTAAAGACGGAAAGCAAGTTTGCGAAGGTTTTTCATATACTTCTGATAATAATTCATCATGGATGACAATTGATGAACTGCGTCAATGGGTAAATAATAATAAAGATAAAATCGGTAATATATAATGAATAATTTTATTCCATATGGAAGACAATGGATTGATGATGCGGATAAAAAAGCTGTTGAGCAAGCTTTATCTTCTGATTTTATAACACAAGGTCCTGCTATTGAACAGTTTGAGAATTCCATTAAGGAACTTACAGGAGCAAAATACTGCGTAGCTGTATCAAACGCGACTGCGGGCTTACATATCGCTGTTGCATCATTAGAAATTAAAGAAGGCGCTAGTGGAATTACTACGCCGATTACTTTTGTCTCATCCGTAAACTGCCTTGTTACGAATAATCTTCTTCCTGTATTTGCAGATATAGATTCAAAAACATATAATATTTCACCTCAGGAAATTGAAAAAAAAATAAATTCAAACACAAAAGTTATAATACCTGTTGACTTCGCGGGAAATGCCGTAGATATTAATTCTATAAAACTAATTGCAGAAAAATTTAATCTTTTTATAATTGAAGATGCCGCTCACGCAATTGGCTCTTTTTATAAAGATGGAATGCCTGTAGGCTGCTGTCATAAATCAGATTTAACGGTATTTTCATTTCACCCTGTAAAAACAATTACATCTGGCGAAGGCGGCGCAATAACCACCAATAATGAGGAGCTATATAAAAAACTTTTAAAGTTAAGAACAATCGGCATTACTAAAGATGAAAAAGAACTTAGTAAAAATCCGGGGCAATGGTTCTATGAAATGCAGATGCTCGGCGGAAATTTTCGTTTAACCGATATTCAGGCTGCTTTGGGAAAGAGTCAGCTTTCTAAATTATCATTTTTTAAAAGAAGGCGGAAAGAAATTGTAAACAGATATAATATCGCATTTCGTAATAATTCTTATATTACTATACCTTTTGAAGAAAAAGCTCTTGATAGCTGCCTGCATTTATATGTATTGCAAATTGATTATGATAAAATCGGAAAATCCAGAAAACAAGTAATGGAAGAATTAAAACAAAAAGGAATAGGTACGCAAGTACATTATATTCCTGTTAATAGTCAGCCTTATTATACTAATAATTTCGGAAAATATCAAAAAGAAGATTTTCCCATATCTGACGCGTATTATAATAAATGTTTAAGCATTCCTTTATTTCCTAAGATGACTGATGATGATGCCGAATATGTTATTAAGGCAGTATTATCATTATGAATAATATTGCAATTATTACCGCACGCGGTGGTTCAAAAAGAATACCTCGTAAAAATATAAAAGATTTTTTTGGTCAGCCAATAGTCAAATATTCCATAGATGCAGCATTAAAAAGCAATGTTTTTAATACTGTTATGGTTTCTACAGATGATAATGAAATCGCTGAAATTTCAAAACAATTCGGCGCTGATGTCCCTTTTTTACGCTCAGAAAAAACATCAAACGATTTTGCGACAACAAACGATGTTTTACTTGAAGTAATAAGCAAATATAAAGAACAAAACATTACATTTGAATCGTTGTGCTGCATATATCCATGCGCTCCTTTTTTAACGCCTGATATTCTTAAAAATGCTTATAATAAATTTATAAAAAGCAATTCAGATGAATTAATATCTGTTGTTCGTTATTCATTTCCTATTCAGAGGGCAATGAAAATAAATAATTCAGGGTTCCTTGAATACGCGAATCCTGAATTTAAAAATATCCGTTCACAGGATCTTGAACCTATGTTTCATGACGCCGGAATGTTTTATTTTTATAATTACAATACTATTGCAAATAATAATAAAAATATTGTTCATTTTGAATTAAAAGAAAGTGAAATACAGGATATTGATACTGAAGAAGATTGGAAAAACGCGGAAATCAAATATTCTATACTTAAAGGCGTAAAATATTGAATAGTAATGAACAAAAAGAAAGCATGAAAAACGCTTTTTTATCAAAAAAATTATTTTATCCAAATGAACGCGTAATCGCATTTCTTGCTAAATACTATAGTAATATTAAGGATAATTTCTTACTTAATGCTTTAGATATAGGATGCGGTAATGGGCGGCATTTAAACTTATTATTGGATTACAACTTAAACACATATGGCATCGATTTTTTAAAAGACGCTGTGGATAATTCTTCGGAAATTATATTTAATAGAACATCAAACACAGACAGAGTTTTTTGCGGCGATTATTATAATAAATATGATAATGAAACTTTTGATATTATAATTTGTCTTGGTTCAATATTCTATCATGAAGTAGATATAATCCAAAGAGATTTAATTGATATTAACCGAATTATGAAACCGGGTGGCAGGCTGTTTATTGATTTTAGAACAAATGAAGACAGCATGAACGGGAAAGGAAAGAAAATAAATGAATACTCCTTTATACTTGATGAAAGAACAAATGAGTATTGCTCAATTCTTTACACATTTTTATCACAAGAAGTATCTTCTGATTTATTAATTGCGGCCGGGTTTTCTATTGATTATATAGAACGCTCTGATTTTTGGAAAAATAATTTAAAAGATAGACATTCTTGGTGGTATTATTCGGTAAAAAAATGAAAAATAAAAATAAAACAATTATAGTCGCTGAAATTTCCGCTAATCATAATCAAGATATTGAAATAGCGTATAAAACAATAATAGCAGCAAAAGAAGCAGGCGCAGATGCGGTTAAAATTCAAACCTATACGCCTGATTCAATTACAATTGATTGCAATAAACCGTATTTTATGACCAGGGAAAACGGTTTATGGAGCGGTCAAACATTATACTCTTTGTATAAGAAAGCATGCACTCCTTACGAATGGCATGAGGAACTTTTTAAATTCGCAAAAGAAAATGATATAGTATTATTTTCAACACCATTTGATATTGAAGCAGTTGATTTCCTGGAAAAACTTGGAAACCCAATTTATAAGATCGCTTCTTTTGAACTGGTCGATGTTAATTTAATTCAACATGCTGCGAAATTCGGAAAACCAATGATAATGTCAACAGGCATAGCGAATGAAAATGAAATTTCCGATGCTATAAAATCATGTCATGATGCGGGAAATAACGATATTACATTATTACAATGCACATCGGAATATCCTGCAACACTTGATAATGCGAATCTTTGCATGATACCTGAAATGTCAAAACGTTTTAATGTAAAAACAGGTTTATCAGACCATACAATTGGAATGATTGCCTCTCTTACCGCAGTCTCTTTAGGAGCCTGTCTAATAGAAAAACATTTTACAATTGACAGAAAATTAGGCGGACCGGATTCGGCGTTTTCTATTGAACCTTCAGAATTAAAAGAACTTATTTTTAACATAAGAGAAGTTGAAAAATCAATTGGAATTGTTGATTATTCACCCTCGTATAAAGATGAAGGGAGAAAATATAAACGTTCTTTATTTGTAGTAAAAGATTTATTAAAAGATGAAATATTTACTGTTGAAAACGTAAAAAGCATAAGACCCGGCAACGGTATTTCACCGAAATATCTTTATGATGTATTAGGTAAAAAAGCAAAATGTAATATTGAAAGAGGAACTCCGCTTTCATTTGATTTAATTGATTAATATGCAGATAGGATTAAAACTTGGAAGTAAAAATACTCAATATACTGATGATATTTTTACTTTATTTAATGAAGGATTTTTTCAATATATTGAATTATTTGTTATACCGGAAAGTTATAATTCTACAATCGAATACTGGAAACAATTCTCTATCCCATTTGTAATTCATGCTCCTCATTCCGGGACAGGACTAAATCCCTCTATTAAAGAAAATAGAAACAAAAATAAAATATTAATAAATGAAGTTTTTAATTTCTCAAATAGTTTAAACTCTGAATTTATAATTTTTCATCCCGGACTTGATGGTGATATTAATGAAACTGTTTTTCAGCTTCTTCCAAATATAGACTCGCGCTGTTTGATTGAAAATAAGCCATTTAAAGGTTTAGATAATGAAAATTGTATAGGTTCTTCTTATAAAGAAATACAATACCTTATTACCGAATTAAAATCAGGATTTTGTCTGGATTTCGGACATGCAATTTGCGCTTCTAATACATTAAATATTGAGCCAATTAATTTAATAAATGATTTAATTAGTTTAAAACCGTCTATTTATCATTTAACAGATGGTAATTTTAACAGTGAATACGATGTTCATTTACATTATGGAAAAGGAGATTTTCCATTACGCGATTTAATTAATTTAATACCGCAAAATTCAAAAATTACAAATGAAGCAAAGCATGATTTTGATAATAACTTAAATGATTTTAAAATTGATTGCAATATATTAAAAAGTTATTTTAAGGACTTATCTTTATGAAGGACTTATCCTTATGAGTGATTTATATGCATTAGTTATAGGAGCAAGCATTGATTCCATTTATGCTATTAATGAAGCGAAAAAAATGGAATTTACAGTTATTGCTTTTGACGGCAATGCGCAGGCAGAAGGATTAAAATATGCAGATATTAGTATTGTTATTGATATAACTAAGCCTGAATTAATAATTGATAAATTATCAGAATTAAATATAAAACCTGATATTATTTTACCTGTTCCAATAGGCAAGATGCTAAATACTATTGGTATATTAAATGATCATTATAATTTAACCGGCGCTACTTATAAAAACGCTGATATATGCACTGATAAATATAACTTTCATAATTTATTGTTTAATAATGGCTTAAGACAAATAAAGTGCGAGCTTTTAAAACAAAACGATAATAGTATTAATATTAATGATTTTCAATTTAATTATCCAGTAATATTTAAACCAAGATACGGTTCAGGAAGCCGTTCGGTATATTTAATTAATAATAAAATAGAATTAGTAGATATAGTTAATAAATATCTACCATTAAAGGAAGATTTTATAGTTGAAGAATTTGTGGACGGAACTGAATATGGCGTCGATGGAGCAGTAATTGACGGTAAATTTAATTTTGTATTATTACGCGAGAAAATATTAACGTCATATCCTTATCGTCAATGCATTGGGTATTTCTCAATATTTGAAAATAATATTATATTTAATGAAATAAATTGTTATTTATCTAAAGTTATAAAATCACTTAATTTAAATAATGTTTTATTACATGCTGATATAATTTATAACAATAAAAATATATTTATTGTTGAAATTGCTCCGAGACCTTCAGGACATTACTTACATAATATATTTGTTCCTATTGTAACAGGTGTCAATATGATTAATGAATTTAT
>Ga0209755_10002829_pt1 | contig 22814 bp, 23 predicted proteins | sample TergutCo191P1_FD_187301 | JGI IMG/M metagenome (GOLD analysis project Ga0209755, IMG submission 187301) | Cornitermes sp. P1 segment gut microbial communities from Petit-Saut dam, French Guiana - Co191P1 (SPAdes) (version 2) | ecosystem: Host-associated > Arthropoda: Insects > Digestive system... | reverse complement strand
CCGGAAATGTTTTTATTGACGGCGTTGATTTTTTTGATAAAAAAACCGACATCAACAAAATGCGGGAACGCATGGGCATGGTGTATCAAAGTTTCAATCTTTTTTCACATTTGACTGTTTTGGAAAATATCATACTGGCTCCGATAAAGATAAAAAAAATTCCCAAAGAAGAAGCGGTAAAAAAGGCAAGAGAACTTTTAAACATGGTCAGTCTTGCAACCAAAGAGAACGCCTACCCTGACGAACTGTCGGGCGGTCAAAAACAGCGTATCGCCATTGCCCGCGCATTGGCAATGGATCCTCAGGTAATCCTTTTTGACGAGCCTACAAGCGCTTTGGATCCGGGTATGGCAGGCGAAGTATTGGCGGTAATCCGCTCGCTTGCAAAGCAGGGTATGACCATGATCATTGTAACCCACGAGATGAGCTTTGCAAAAGAAGTATCAAACCGCGTGTTTTACATGGACTGCATGGGTATCCACGAAACCGGTACGCCAGAAGAAATCTTTGACAAACCCCAAAAAGAAAAAACCAGGGCATTTATAATGCGGCTTAAAACTCTTGATCTGCGCATAGACTCGCATCAGTTTGACCTTTTGGCGCATATGTCCGCAATTGAACAATTCTGCGTAAAATACAATATCGAAAAGAAACGGATCAACAAGACCCAGATGGTTTTTGAAGAACTGGTGATGTACCTGCTGAAAAATCATTTTGCAGAAACCGATACCCCCGGCATTATGGTAACGATTGACTACGCCGAACGGGAAAAGGATATTGTCATCAACCTTGGTTACGGCGGTAAAACGGCAGATCCTTTTGCGGGAGCAGACGATGATGATTCATTGGGGCTGCTTATGGTTCAGCGCATGTCCAAATCCGCCGTTTACGAAAACGATAACGGCAAAAACAGGATAACGGTGACTCTGTAAAAATTATTGATATCATTTATACATTTATAAGTATCCGTACCGCATACTCTTTATTCGTCCATTGAGGAAGATACTCACCGCCGTGGCGTTTACAGACAGCCAAAATGCTCTTGAGTCCGTAACCGCCGTCCTTTTTTTTTCGGGTTACAGGCAATCCGGTTTTTCCGTCCTCGAAAAGTAGTTTCCCGTCGAAAGAATTTTGCACCTCAATGAGAAGCTGTATGTCCACAAGGCGCATGAAAAGATTGACACAACGGGCCTGTACAGGAACTGTCATGGTTCCTTCCAGAGCATTTTCAAGAAGGTTGCCAAGTACGATGCATATTTCATAATTATCCAGAACATCTCCTGTTCGGCTGCTATTTTTCGGTAAAACTGCGGGCAGCACCGCCTGTACCCGAAAGGGAGTATTATTTGCGCTAAAGCGTTCGGTGTAATTTGCAAGAAGGGCGCTTACAATCATATTTTCACAGTACACAACCGGTTCGGTCTGTAAAAATCGTATTTTACTCGATTCCAGAAAGTCATTGATGTGCTTTGCGTTACTGATTTTTGCCAGTTCTTCTATCACGCCGATCTGGTATTTGTAGTCGTGCCGGAGTATGCGTATATCCTGCAGCATACGATCCAGCTTTTTATAATAGTCAACTCCGGAGGCGATAATTTCTTTTGCAAGACGAAGTTCATCATCAATAACGGTTCTTTTTTTAAAAGGCCAAAACATTATATCATGCCGCCTGATTTAAGCGCCCATGCGATATACCGTGATTTAAACTCGCGAAACCGCCGCGATATGGGGTACACAGAACCGTTTTTCATTACGGTACCATTTTCCATTATATTCTTCACCTGATCCATATTTACGATAATCGAATTATGGCAATGGGAAAAACGCCCGTCCGCCAGAAGCTGCGGTGCAATTTCTTTCAGCGGCATGTTAAACGAAATAATATCATTATTGATAAGATGAAAGGAAAGTTTACGTCCCATGATCTCCGCGCAAACAATCTCACGCAGCAGAATGTTCCGGGATAACTGTCTTGTATTGATAAATATGGCTGTGGAATCTTCAATATGTTTTTTTGCGCAGTCTTCTTCGATTTTTTTTAAGATACCGAATAGCTGCCCTTTTTGTACGGGCTTAAGGAGATATGAAAAAGCTCCTACCATAAAAGATTCGCTTGCAAAATCATTGGTTGTAGTAAAGAAGACAATATACCCCTTGTATTCTTTTTCCCGCAGTTTCCCGGCAAATTGAACGCCTGACATTTCAGGCATAATAATATCCACAAAGGCTATATCCACTGTCGCGCCGCTTTCAAAAAATTCAAGCGCGGCGGAACCGGCTCTGAACGGATGCAGATTAACCGAAGACCGTGGCAGCTTTGCGGCATAGTAAGCGGAAACAAGACGGCTGATCTTGTCAAGCTCCCTGGGGTCATCGTCAAGCAGGATGATTTCAGGTGTATCGTTCAATCGTTTACCCTATTTTACTACCTTTGTCATGGTCAGCCGGTTCTTACCGTCTTCATACCGGTATTCAACTGTATCCATCATTTTCTTTACCATAAAAACGCCAAGCCCGCCAATTTCCCGATTCTCAACAGACGCGGTAATATCAGGGTCAGCCTTCTCCAGAGGATTGTATGGCTTACCGGAATCTTCAAATACAAGTTTTAAAGTGTTATCAGATATCGTAATACAAACACGGGTTTTGCCGATTTCAGGATTATATGCGTAATGCGCAATATTGACAAAAATTTCTTCGATTGAGATCGCAATCTGATTCTGTGTTTTTAAGGGACAGTCTATTGCCTCAAGCTCGGCTCTTACAAAATCAAGCACCGCATCATTATTTTCCGGAACGGCATCAATTACTAATTCTTTCATTATTTGCCTCCTTTATATTTCATTGCCAGCATTGTAATGTCATCCGCCTGTTCCGCCCCGCGCGCAAATGCATCGATCTCTGTTTTTACCGAAACGGTAAATTCTTTCAAGCCGCAGCCCTTACTTTTATTGGCAGCCTCCATAAGCCGCGCTTCGGAAAAAAGTTCATTCTCGGGATTCAGCGCTTCTGTAACGCCGTCGGTGTAAAGGAAAATCATTTCATCTTTTTCCAGAGTCAGCGTTTCTTCCTTGTAGCGCATATCTTCCATACCGCCCAGCACCAAACCGCGTTTGATCTTAACCCACTGGAACTGGTTATCCTTTAACAGCAAAGGCGGATTATGCCCTGCATTGACACAGGTTAACTTTCCGCTGGGAATATCCAGATAACCCATAAATGCGGTAACAAACATACCTTCCTTATTGTTGGCGCATAACAGGTTGTTTACTTTATCAAAAACTTCTTTGGGGCTAAGGCCGTTTTGGGCATTGTTTTTAATCAGTGTTTTTGCGATAACCATGAACAGGGCTGCGGGAACTCCCTTGCCTGAAACGTCGGCAACTAACACCGCAAGGGTGTCTTTATTTACAAAGAAAAGATCGTAGAAATCACCGCCAACCTCTTTTGCCGGCTGCATGGATGCGTATATATCAAATTCATCATATTCGGGGAATGCGGGAAAAAGACACGGCAGCATGGAAGCCTGTATGTTAGTTGCAACATTTAATTCAGCTCCTATGCGTTCTTTTTCCGCGGTTACTTTTGACAGGTTGGATATGTAATCTTTCAGATCATCTGTCATTTTGTTAAAACAATCTGCAAGAACGCCAATCTCGTCTTTTGTATTAATATCGATCTTGCTGTCCAGATTGCCTTTTCCAACTTCAATCACGCTGTTGGTCAGTTTGATCATCGGTTTGGTAACAGAACCGGAAACCAGAACTGAAAGAATCAATACCGCAATTATAATGATACATGTCAATACGATAAAGCGAAACATTACGCTGTTCAGCATACTGCGGATTTGATCTTTCGCGGCAAGCGCCTGATTGTCGATATTTGATTTCATTAAAAGTGCGCCTGAAATGATCTCGTCGTATTCGACAGCAATGCCGAGCGACCAGCCGGTTATGGGAAGCGGCGCATAAGCAATATAATAATCAATTTCGTCTACAGTCATTCTTTCGACATTTACAAGCCCAGACGCCATTCTGGTTAAAACCTCTTTATATTCGCCCTCCGCAGTTCCCAAAGCGTCAGGATCCAGATCGCTATAATGCGGATGTGCCAGATAATGCCCCTTATCGTCTAACAGGAAGGCGTATCCGGTTTCTCCAATGCGGAAATTCAATATATCATTTACCATGGTAGAAAGAAGAATATCGCTTGCCACAACTCCCGCGGTATTGCCGCCGACATCCTTATACGCTTTAGCGCAGGTTGTTAAAATAAAGCCAAAGGGATCAAGATAAGCATCAAGCCAGACAGGATCGTCCGCGTTAAAAGCGGTAATATACCAAGGGCGTAAACGCGGGTCAAAATCGGGATTGTGCGCGTTGCTCCTTGAGTATCTGAAACTAATGCCTGTTCCGGTTCCAAGATACGCATTGCTAATGTTTGAGTTAGTTTCAAATACATTCGCGAATAAATATTCAGCATTGCTTACAAGCAGCATCTCCCTTTGAACAGCCGCTGTTATTGCCGCGTCTCTGGCTGTCATCATTTTCGCGGACGGAGTATCAGGCGGCGTCTCATTCGGCAGCGGCAGTCTTCTTCCCTGAAAATTGGCTGGATTTTTATACAGTTCTTCCATAAAACCAGCCATGACTTTTACATCATTTTGTATTTCTTCCAATACGCTGTCACATTCCGCAGCCTGAGACACTGCCAGCCTTGACATATACGATTCTGCCTGACTGATAAGCGCATCCCTGCTGCTGTCCGAAGCGTAAAAACCAAGTTGAATATTAATAGTCTGCGAATACCCTGACAGGTTCAGCAGTTCCGTATAGGAAATGGTAGAAACAGCTATCATTGAAATAATTGATACGCCAAGTATAACAAGCAGAATTTTTGTCGCAAATTTTAAATTTTTCATCCATTACTCCTTATTATTTGGCAGTAGCAAGCATCAAATTTATTAATGCGGCATAATCATAACCTGCCGCCGCCGCGCAATCGATCATGCTGCTGTAACCCGGTACTAATCCTGGAACAGCGTTAATTTCAAGTAAATAAAACTCCGTGCCGCACAAATGATAGTCCAGCCTCGCGTAACAGGATGCTCCGGTCAAAGACGCCGCTTCAAGGGTCCTTTGTGAAATTTCGGCAAGCTGTTCCGCTGTTAAACGCGGATCGCGTACAGGACTGCCGCCTGGGAACAATTTAAATTGAGAGGCAGAAGAATCGAGCAGTTCTACGGGAGGGAGCGCCGTCATTTTGCCGTCAATCTCTATAATGCCCTGCGTGATAAAGCGGCCTTCCGCAAAAGTTTCAACTAACAATACATCATCATAACAAAACGCGGTATCCAGCGTTTTAAAAGAAACGCTGTCTTTTACAAAATTAATGCCGAACCTGCTGCCCTGCGTGGGAGCTTTAACCACTACGGGAAGCTTCATTCTGTTATCATTAACTTTTTTACAAAAATTTTCAAAATTGTCTTTTTTATATTCTTCATAACCGTATTCAAAAAAATCAGGCGTAAGGATACCGGCTGCCTTCCAGATTTTTTTGCATATTGTTTTATGATTTATAATCGCGGCGTTTTGCGGACGCGAACCGGCATAAGGAAAACCGGCAAGTTCCAGTAAAGCCTGAACAGCTCCGTCTCCGTGATGTTTTCCCATAACGCAGTGAAATACAACATCGGAGGCGTTTATTTTAAGATTGCCGATTAAGCGCTCGTCATATTCAACTATTTGAACAGTATGCGACATTTTTTCAAGCGCCTCTGCAGCATACTTTCCAGATTTGCGCGATGCATCCTGTTCTTCCGAAAATCCCCCGCATACTACCGCTACTTTCATTGTACCACCTCGCCTTTTTGCATAAACATGATTGCGGCGACAGCCGCCGCAACGCAGAAAATAAAAACAATGGCCATTATGCCAAGCCCTTGAAAGCCGTTCATAATAAACAGCCCGAAAACAAGCGGGCCGAGCATCGCTCCAAATTTTTTAAACAGGCTGAAATAAGTAAGCATACGCGCGGTTCCTATTTTTTTGCTTACCTGAGTGTCCAATATGTAGGAATTTTGAACAGAGAAGCCAAAACCGTCCACAGAACCAAGCAGCATTGCCGCGACAACCATCGCCTGGAATCCGCCCAGAAAAGCCGCGGCGAATAATGCCAGCGCGATAAAAATCATGTGCGCTGCATTTTGAATCAATACGTTTTTAAACAGTTTCTTTACAAGCTTTATTAAAACCGTTGAACTGATATACACAAGGCTTAAATTGTAAATCAATGTAACACGCCCTATATACGCGGTAGGAAGCTCCAGATTATTAATATACAACGGCAGCACATATCCACAGAAGGCGTCGGAAATACAGGTTGGAATAACAACTAAGGCCAAAAACACAACGAATATGCCTATATCTTTTGCGTTAACCGAAATTTGTACGCTGTCTGTTTTGCCTAACACGCCCGTTTCATTTTTAAGAGTCATTGGAAAAACAGCGGCTGCAATAGTTAAAACAGCCGAAACCAGAAGCACGGCATTATACCCGATTATGTCCGCAAGCACCGTACCGAACGCGACGCCGCACATAATACCCGCGTAAATACCGGAAAAAAGGCTTGAGAATTTTTGTGCGCGATCTTCGCTCACGGCAGCTACATTGCGTAATGTCATCCAGCAGAAACCGTATCCCACGCCTGTTAACGCCCTGGAAGTTATAAAAATAAAAATGTTAGGTGACAATGCCGAGGAAATCAAACCCAGTAAAAATAAAACAACACCCATTATATAAGGCGGCTTCCAGCCTTTCTTTCTGAAAAACCGGGCGGAAAGCAGTATTGCAATGCAATTTGCCAAAGCTTCGACAGAATACGGCAGACCCGCGATAAAGTCGGCGTTTGGGTTGCCGCTTTCAAAGTTACGCGCCATGATAGGCACGAATGAAGTGCCCAAAAAACCCGCAAAGTAGAACAAAAACGCAACCTGCCGCAAATATTCCGACGGGCATATATTGCCAAGGCTGCTGCGGTTGCCGATGTACTTTATCGCGAGGAAAACCATCTCTGCCATCAATAGAACTGAAATAACAAGCGACATGACAAGCGAGAGAGCAAAGTCCCTCAGGTGCCTGTTAAAATACGCTTGAGATTTTTTCATAAGCAATCTTCCGCCGCTAATGGGGAATTGAAAATACTGATTCACATCGATTTTTTCATCAGCGGAAATAATCAATACCGATTCCACACTTTCGGGTTTTTTTGCTTCGAGGTCAATAGAAATATAAGATGCGGCGGTATTATCGGCGGTGGATTGTTGAAGCTCAACAAAATACTCGTACGCGCTGTCAAAACTGCCATTCTGCAGTTCGGTTTGTTTTACGGCGTATATCGAAAAACCAAAACCAAACTGCATAATCACCTGAAAACAGATGATTGCGAATAGAATTTCCTGTTTTGCAAGCCTGCCGTCAAACTCAAAAATCTGACCTTTCAGCGCATAGATAATCTGCGCAATAATCGTTACGCTTACCACCAGCGCAAGACTTCTAAACAGGACGGAAGACATTTCGTAGGACGAGGCGTCAAGCATAATCCATACAAAACCGCCGAGTAAAACAGATAAGGCTGAGCAGAAAATTGCAAGAAAAATTCTATCTTTTATCATAATTTTTATTTAAAACGCGCAAGAAGCCTGACTGCAAAGCGCATGAAATCTACTCGATAGTAAGAAGATCGGAAAAACCGGTCATTTCAAAAACTTCCATAATATCGGCGGAAACATTCCTCAATATCATAGAGCCGCCTTTTGCCTTGGCGGTTTTTTCAGCTTGCAGGACAACCCGTAATCCAGCCGATGAGACATATTCCATGCCCTTAAAATCAAGACGAATACTTTTATTCGTGTCAAATTCGGGGATTAACACATTCTGAAGCTGCGGAGCCGTTGTTGTGTCCAGTCTGCCTTCAAGAGTAAGAATCAGTATTTCGCCGTCTTTGGTTTTGTTAATCGTCATTTAATACTCCTTATTATTTCCGCGCCAAAATACATTCTTCCACTTCTGCGTACATGTCAGTTAACACCAGCCTGTCGTTTTCAAGGTTACCGTAGAACCAAAAAAACAGATCCATGCGCCGTGCGCTGGAAAGCAGGGCGGAATAACGGGCTTCCGAAGGTATAGTGACAAATTTAATATTTTTTTCCAGTATACGGCTTATTTCACTCATCAGGGCGACATTGAAGCCCGCGGGTCTGCCGTCCGCTGATATGTAATCATAAGGAGGCAAGTCGCCGTTTATACCGACAAGGATAGTCTCTGCTTCGGGAATTTCAGGAAGCTGAGCAGGTGTCTGCGCCAGAGCGTTAACTGTAACGCCGGAAATATATTGTTCATAAAGCCTTACAAGTGTCCCGTTTTCGTTGAGTAAACCTATTGCCATGTTCAGTTCATTCAGTAAGGCATCATCTGTTTTGCGGAGTATCATCGCAAGCCCGCTCTGCATTTTCTGACTGCCTGGCAGAATACTCAGCTTGTCGTCAGCGGAGATTAAAAATTTACTGGTCTCAATGGTGGTCATCATTCCGTCCACGCGCCTGGTTTTAAGCGCGGTTACCAGTTCATTGGATGTGGGGAAAGCCCTTACCTCCGAGGGTAAAAAGCCTATTGACCGGTTGACGTCCGCCGGCCTTACTACCACAGGGGACACCAGCACTCCAAGAACACGCCCGCTTAATTCCTGTATTGTCTGAGGTTCCGCGGTTGACACCGCCCGCCTTGAACATGCGGTAAAAAGACAGGAACAAAAGAGGCAAACCACCGCAAACATAATAAATAATTTATTTTTATGCATATTTTCTCCTTTTAATCATTTTATTTAAAAGGTACGGCTCGGATCAATTACCTTAATGGCTGCTTCCAGTTGTCTATCTCTGGGAGTCCTGCCGCCAAGACCGTAAAAATCCTTCCAATCTTCGCGGGTCATGGGAACCTCTACATCCGGCATCATGCCTTTACCTTCATTCACAATGCCGTCAATAGTTCTGAACTGGACAACCGATCCGCCAGCTTGAGTCTGGAAATTCCCGCCGAAAAAACCGCCGCCGTTATCGGTAAAAAAGTCCCGCGTGTCGCTGCTGGCGCCGTTTGTCCGCTCCCCGACCACAGTCCCATTCGGCAGCGCTTTTACGGCCATCGTCATAAATTCAGCACTGGAAAACGTTCCTTTGTTAACCAGTAGTACAACGGGGATATTTTTATCAGCACCAGCGCGTCTTGGATCTGGCGGGGCAGGCATGAGCCGTATCGGCGCCCAGGGGGTGTAATCCAGCCTGCCGTTGCCCGCTTTGGCACGCGAATGACCAAAAGTCAGCGGCTCGTCAATCAAACGACCCAAAATATACCCGTAGTCTTCCTGACGCCCCCCGGTATTACCCCTTACGTCAATGATAAGGCCCTTTACATTCGAATCATAAAAATCATCATTGAGGAAACTGTCAATTAAACCTTTTGCGGCAGCAAGGTCAGCGCCGCCCACCATTGGGCTATGATCGCTTAAAAAAGTTATGTTAAATAACAGATAGGCAATATCCCCGCCGCCTGCAGACGCAGAAATAGGGATTCTCCCTTTGGCAATTTTAAGCGGAATCCCCTGAAATGTCAGTGCGCTCAAAGCATTTTGACGCGTGCTAACATTGACAGGCGTAGAAAAATATTTTGCAATAGTATTTTCCACATAATTATAGGTGAAAAAATAATTATCGGGATGCAAAATCGCCGGATGCAAATCAACCGGAAAGTCAGTGATTGGCGTACCGCCTTGCTTTGCAACAGGCTCTGATAAACCCGATAAAAAAAACGCGGACTTTGCCCAAGGGGGATCATCCGCGCTGTAATGTAAAGACAAACGAATCTGACCGGGGAAAAGATTTCCCGGACCCTGCGGCCAGAGACGCGCCAAAGGATTATAATTTGGGTTATACAATATTAATCCGGGATCAAATGCCGCCAATGCATCCATGTTAAACTGAACAGCAAAGTGGCCGTCCACCAGGCCATAGGTCATTTCAAAAAAATAATCGAGCGCTTTGTTGGCTGCATGAATATATCGGGGATCTTTAAAATGTTCGCCATTGATAAGAAATACCCCCAGCTCGTCAAATTTCGGTTTATATTCATCGTAGATCATATCCCAAAAAGATTCGGGATATTTATTGATATGAGCACGGGTTTGTGCAGGGAGCGCTCCAAAAATAAATTGGCCGGGAACGCCTTCAAACCACAGGGAACTGGGTTCCTCGCTCCAGAAAGCATAATTGCGATCCATACCGCGCCAGAATGTTTCAAATATTTTGGGGAAATCATAACCGTATGATGTTACCAGAAGATCGCCGTCCGGTTCCAAAGGATGGCGGCAGCCGGTAAATACAACAGGCAGCAAAATAACACATACGACAAGGGCACAGAAAAAACGCTTCATATTACTTCCTCCCAAAAATGTCTATATTCAGCATCGCGCCCAAGCGAACATTAAAGGTGCTGTTCATCCGGGGGAACATATGATGTCCGTAATTTTGCTGCAAATCGGTAAGGCCGTAGTTAAAGCGTCCTTCCGCAAAAAAAGTACAAGCCGGCAAAGCATATTGAACGCCAATCCCTGCTAAAAGACCGCCGTCAAAACGGGCGTCCCGACGGGAATCGAATTCCATTTTTTCATCGTAATTATGTTTATAGTAATAATTGGTAATGTCAGGAGGATTATAATCGGGATGAAAGGGATCATAGGTGCTTTCAGCAATAGTCCCCTTTCTGCGGTTGTGTATCCATACGCCGGCATAAGCGCCAACATTGGCAAAAAACCGGAACTTGTCCCAGCCAGCGGAAAAATGAGCCATCAAGGGAAAATCAATAAAGCTGTTGGTTGTCTCATTGTACATCCAGTCATATTCCCCGCTGCGCTGCATGGTATAATTTTTTTGTATATATTGTATTTCGGTCTGAACGGCAAACCAGCGATTCACCTGGTAGCGCACCGGAAGGGCAATCTCAAAACCGCGGCCGTTTTTATATTCGGTATAAGGCCGTTCTGCAGTGGAAGTATACAACTCGTTATTGGTATACCCTCCGGCAAGACCGATATGCCAACGGGATAAATATTCCTGATCAGAACGAGAATTTTCAGGGCCGGTTTCATGGGGCATGTTTTCATAAACATCGGAATTTTGCTTTGTCTCCTTGATTCCGGAAGCAGGAAGGCTGGTTATGAGGGGATGATAGGTCATTCCTATCGATGGCAAAACATCTATCTTGCCGCCCATACCGTTTCCTACTCTTTGGAGTGCTATATTAAGCCACAGATCCAATTGAGGGGTGGGATAAAAGTGGATGGCGGGGTTTATAAGCATACCGAATCTTTTAAATCCGTCCTTCTGGCTTCCCGGAAAGGTCAGCAGCAGCGAACCTGAAAAGGGAACACCCGGTTTCATATAACCTATCGATACATCAAAGCTGGTAAACATATCCTCAGGCGACTCCCCCATTTCCAGAAAAGAAAAATTGGGAGAAATAAAGCCGCTGATACCTATAGCTGTACCTATGCCAATTTCAAAATCTGCGCCATGATTCCAGTCGCCGGTGGCAAGAACCTGGTCGGCATGGAAAAGCGCCGTTACTGAAAGAGACCCCCACTTAAAAGGCTGTGTATACCGCAACCCCGGAGAAACTCCCCATGATGCAGCGCTAAACAAGAGAACCGAGGAAGGCGTTTGCGCCGGAGTTCCGATCAGCCGCCCGTTATAAAATGGAAAACTGCCCCTCAACTGAACGCCCGCCAGCAAATTGGCCTGGGGAAAAAAGATCAGCGGGGTCAGCGAAAACTCAGCAATGTTAAACGTGTCAGGACTGGACAGACCGATAGTATCAGAAATCTGCCCAATAATAAACGATGGACCGAATGATTTAGTCATATTCAGGTGGGTCTTTAAAGAAGCCTGCCCGTTTCCGCCTGCCATCGCATAACCATCCGCCGTCAGATTGCCGAAATTCAATGCGGCGCCTGTATTGACGTAAAAAACATTTCGTACTGACTCTACTGCCTCCGGGGGCAGCTCCGGCAAAATGTCAGCGGTTCCTCCGGTATCCTGACCATAAACCGCGAGAACAGCAATCAGAAACAACAAAATCAGTAATTTTTTTTTCAACTGATTCCCTCTTATGTAATATTGGAGCCTTCCCTGAATTCAACAACCCTGTCGGCTATATCAAAATAACGATCATCATGAGAAACCAGCAGCATTGTGCGCCCTGCCGCTTTCAATTCAGGAATTATTTCGCGGTAATACCTCGTACGGAATTCGGGATCAAAGTCTGCGGCGACCTCGTCCAAAAGCAGGATTTTTTTCTTTTCAAGGATGGCGCTTAACAGGGCCATCCTCTTGCGCTGGCCGCTGGATAAGGCTGTAGTGGGAAGCCTATTCTGGCTGTTATACTGCTTGAACTGTTCCTGCAAATCCAGCTTTCGCACCCAATAATCCAGCTCTTTGGCATCCGCCTCAAATCCGTAGAAACTATCAAACAGGTGGAAGTCGGAAAGAATTATTGAAAACATGGAACGGTAATCGGACTTTTTCATGGAAGAAGCGCTTACCCCGTCTACCATTATATCTCCGGCAGAGGGAAGCAAAAGGCCGGCGAAGAGGCGCATAAATGTGCTTTTGCCGCTTCCATTCCCGCCCTTAATAATGATCAGTTCTCCCTTGTTCAGGCGGAAATCCCGCACGGTCAGGGTAAAACCATCGCTGCTTCCCGGGTAGGTATATCCCAAATGATCGATTTTCAGTTTTAAAAAATCGGGCGTTTCCGGCAGGGCTGAAAGGTCTTCTCCGGCTTCCCCGGAGGCGGTTTCGTCAAGCTGCTTGTCTATATTCCGCATTTTCATCAGCGTATTACCCGCTAAATCAACCGCGTTGACAAAGCCCGCTACAAACCCCGCCGGTCCAATAAGAATCAGAGTAATTGCCAGTATTTCCACCAAAGACTGTACCTGCACTCCTGCCGACATCGCTGGCACTATAAAAACGATAAGACCCAAAGGTAAAAAAAGCGCCGACTGGCTGATAACCAGCATCTGCACCCAATAGATTTCCGTCGCTTTAAAACCTTCGGTCTTGTTCTTGCTGGTTGACTGCACTTTTTTTTGGTAAAACTCTTCAGACTTTTGATTGTTCATTTTTAATTCGGCGAATCCCTGTATCAAATCTTCCAGCGATCCCATATAGGAACTGACCAGCCGGGAATCTGCCTCAAACCGTTTTGCCAGAGTGTTACTGTTTGCTTTATTTAAAAAAATAATCAATACACATTCAAGGAGAATTAAAACCACTGCGGTTACTGAAATGGTTGCCATATACAAAACGGCAATGACAATGCTTATCGCGCTTGAAAAAGCGGTTACTATGCTGCGGGAGGCGCTTATAACGCTGTTTTTGTCCCCCCCCAGAGCGGCGTATATATCCGCAGGGGAGATACTTTTAAAGGTTGGATAATCAATACGGCGCAGTTTGTCAATTAGCCCCAGTTCCATGCCCTCGATAGCCGAGTAAGCGGCACCGGAAGCGGTTCTGATGGCATACAACTGGGTTACGTAAAATGCAACCAGAGCGCATATAAAAAGTGCCAAGCCCCTGATTGAGACAGCGCCTCCAACAGCGGTTTCTTTCAATCCTATTTGTAAAGAATACATGAGAATTGTCATGCAGAGGCCGTTTACAACGCTTGCTATGATAACCCATTTCTTTTTTTCCCCCATTTGGAGAGTTAAAAAATTAACGAAATCAACAACGCTCATTTATCGGATATTACCTTTGTTTTTTTCTCTTTTTTATCATTCTCGTCTTTTACGGGATCGGTTGCTATTATCAATAGAAACCCGAATATGGGGGTTAAAAGCAAACTGGCGAAAAAATGCCCCCAGAAACCTAACTTGCGGTTTCTGCCCAGAAAACCAATAAAATAAGCAAGTACGATATTAACTAAAATCAGTATTACCGGCATATTTATCTCCTATTGCACTATTGTCTTGTCCCGCTTGCCTGCGGCATTGTGGCAGATTCAAATCCGGGTATCTGCCCAAGCTCATCCAAATACCTGTTCATTAACCCAAGGTAGTCCGAGACGCTTTGCATTTCAAGCGTGGGTTCAACAGAGGGCTGCAATACGTTCCCGGTCGGTGTTACCGTACCTGGCAATGGCGCCTGGCTGACGGTCATAGAATCGGGATTCAGAATCAGCGGAAGCCCGTCCTTGTCGCCGATGATTACCAACTTGGAATTATTAGACTCTGCCAGCAGGCGGGTAGCCTCTATACCAAGATACCGTAAATAATTTTCTGTCAGGCCCTCATTCATAAGCCTTGCAGCAAGGCGGACGCCTTCAGCGTCAATGTACCGCTGTCTGAAACTTTCATAAGCCCGCAATACATTGAACCGCTGCTCTAAAACGCTCTGTTCCGCTGCAAATTTCCGGTTGATGGCGGCCAGCATTGTCGCCGGAAGCTCTATTTCACGTAATAAAACCGCCTGAAAATTAAAGGCCCCGTTATTGATAAATTGCTGGACGTAAGCGAGAATGTCTTCTTCGAATGCAAAAGCGTCAAAAGCATTGCTGTACAAATCCGGCTGGAGACCCGCGGATGTACGAATACCGGCCGTCATGGCCGGAGTAATCAGTATATCTTTATACGCAGGACCGGCGCTTACGTGCAGCAATGGGGCTGTATCGGGGATAACCCTCCACACTATGGAGGAGTGGACAACAACCCGTAAGCCCCCTTCTATCAGGACCGAAACTTCATAATCCGCTTTTTGAGAACGGCAGTCGTACAGGAACATTTTATTCCACGGCAATATCAGGTGAATTCCTTCCCCGTAGATGTTCTTTAAATCAGTGCCTCCGAAGAACCAATCATAGTAGACACCGATATGGCCTGGAGGCACTGTTATAACCATTCTGTCGTAAAAAACAAGAACAAACATCAAAACTAAGAGAATTGTGGTAAAAACCATCAACCCAAAGTGCCGGATCTTTTTTTTCATCATCAGAAATTATCAGTATTTGATCTGTGCTTTTATACAGCAGCAGCCGCGGGAGCCGCCGACTGCTGGTTTCCGGATATAGCTCCTCCCAATTTTTCCCGGCCTGCTTTGAAACCTTCCTTAAACCAGTTCCCTAAGGCTTTAAAGTTGGTCTTGAGGAAACCTTCCTCGGATTCAAAATAGCGCAGGAACATATAGCCAATGGCATAGGTTGTCAGACCGTTTATTGCTGGAGCGGAAATTACCGCTAAAGAAGTCCCGACTATCGGGGCTGTGCCCAGAGTGCCTGCTGCCAGATTAGAAAGCCCGGTAGCGGTAACGCCGCCCAGCACCGATGAAATAATGTTCTTTACCCAGGACTTTTTAACCTCGACATTGCACAATTTGGTAATGGACTGTACCATGGCGATTTGAACCGCCGTAGCGGATGCAAAGTTAAAAACCGGTACCGGCACCAAACCGAGCCCGGCAGCCAATAATGCCCTATTTTTAATTATTTCCTGTACTTTTGCGCGAGTTACATCGTCAATTTTTACAATTGCACCGCCGACGTTTGCATGTTTCACATCATCTTTTCCCATAAAAATCCCCTTAAAATTGGTATCATAAAGAAATAAATCCTCATTGACAGCGTAATTCAATTGTTTAAAGCTGTCAACGAAATACAGCGGAAATGCGCAGAATGACGGTTTTACGGTGTAACTTGCACACTACGCAGGATCAAAAGCCTTAAATTGCGGTATAGTGAACCTATGACAGTGGTATTGTAATGCAAATCATTTATATAACGGACATACGCCCGCTCGCCCCCCATGAAGAAGATCTTACCCTACTGTTGCCGCCACTGCGCCGGGAAAAAATACGCCAATACCTGCAGTCGAAAGACCGCCTTCGCTGCCTTGCCGGAGGGTTGCTCATGGAGCAAATAACTCAGGGCCGGGAGGTTTTTTACGAAGAATACGGCAAACCCTATCTCAGCGAAGGACCTTTTTTTAATCTTTCCCACGCAGGGGATTATGTCTGTCTGGCAGCGAGCGAAAACTCACCTGTGGGAATTGACATAGAACTGCGCCGCAGCGAAGACTTCCTCTCGCTGGGAAAAACCGCCTTCCACGCCGATGAGATTGATTTCTTAGAGAAAGAACCTACCGCTGAAAGATTTTACACCCTTTGGACTCTAAAGGAATGTTATGCGAAAATGTTTGGAACCGGTTTTTCGGTGGAACCGTCAAGCTTCTGCATCCTGCCCGGAAAGATGCAACTTCCCTTTGAACGCGAAGTTTTTTTTAAAACTTTTCATATTATTGAGGATTACACTCTGGCTTTATGCGCCGCGGAACCAATTCAGGCTGAAATTGTGTTTACCTCTGTCCTGGAAGAAGTAATACAAACAGCCTAACAGCTTGTAAATTTCTCACAAAATTGGTATAATACTACCAAGCGGCACAATATGAACATTCTGATATGCGATGACATATGCGATGAAGCGGCCAAACTGGAAAAAATAATTAAAGAATCCGGTTTTGAGGCAAATTATATTTTTTTTGATAACGGCGCGGACGCTCTTGCGTATATAAAATCAGGTATAAAAGTTAATGTATGTTTCCTTGATATAATAATGCCCGGGATGAAAGGTACCGAGCTTGCAAGTCTGCTCCGCAAGGCAAACTACTCAGGCGAAATAGTATTTTTATCCACCTCCAATGACTACGCCGCCGAAGCTTTTGAAGTAGGCGCTTTTTTTTATTTGGTAAAACCGCCAAATGCGCAGAAAGTCGCAAAAGTACTCAATGATATAGCGGAGTCGAAAAAGTCCGCTGATACTGCCGGAATTCCGATCTCAACCAGCAAAATAACAGAATTTCTACGTTTCAGGGAAATTTCATTTATAGAAGTTATCAACAACAAGGTATATTTTCGTTTATTGGACGGAAGAGAAATTGTGTTATACTGTACGTTAAACGAAGTTTTGCCGCAGCTGCTGGCAGACGAGCGTTTTGCCCAATGCCACAGATCTTATGTGGTTAACATGGACGCTATTACGCAAATTCACGGCAAGGAAATAATTTTTAAATGCGGCAGAAAAGCGCCTGTCTCCAGAAGTTATAAAGAATTTAATGACTTTTATTTAAGGCGGGGAATGGGAAGTGATATGTAAATGAAAGAAATAGCGTTGGTTATTGTTCCGTTTTTTTCTGTATTTACAAACGTTTTTGTGTTAATGTTTTGCTTAACCCGAAAAAAATCTCTTTTTTTTGTAATTTGCAGCTTTGTGATTATGACCGCGGTAAACGCATTAATAATTATGCCGTTAATTTTAAACGGATATTATGAATTAAGCGAAAAGATAAAAATATTTTTATCTCTTCTTTACCTGCCGTTGGTCATTCTGCTTTTTAAGGAAATGCTGTTTCAAAGGTTATTCGCGTTTTTTATGTTAATGACAACAATTTCATTTCTGCGCCTTCTTGGAATTACGCTTGCGAATCTTTTTATTCCTTACGGAGAAAATATAAATTATCTAATGCTTCTTATTATTACATTTCTTATAGATTTTATTTACATAATACTTGTAATAAAATACGGAAGGAAGCTGTTTAAAAAAGTTTTTGCCTTCGGGCGTGCGAAGGAATGGATATTATACCTGTTAAGCGCGGCGGCTTCATGGTTCCTTTTAGAATATTTACATCCTTTATATCAATCTAATTTAATAATGGTGCTTGCGGTTATATTTTTTGTAATGTGGAGTTTTATAATTTTACTGTTTGCCATTATCAACACGCATGAAAGAATGAAACAAAAATATGCGGCTGATTTTTCGCGTGATATTATTGCTGCGGGAAGAGATCATTATCAAAGAATGAATGAACAATTCGACGCGCTGCGGGTAATGAAACACGATTATAAATTTCATCTGAAAACCATGATGGATATGCTGATAAACGGCGATTTTGAAAAAAGCAAGGAATATTTAAGCGGTTTACATGAACAGTTTGAGCAGCAGGAACTGCCTAATTTTTGCAGTAATGTTGTCATAAATTCCCTTGTTTCCGATTATGCGGGAAAATGCAAGGAATTGAATATAACATTTAACGTTTCCATATCCATACCTCATGATTTTACCGTACCGAATTATGAGATGTGTATTGTTATTGGAAATTTACTGGAAAACGCGCTGGAAGCGTGCAAAAAAATGGTCCCCCTTGAGGGCGATAACCGCCAGATAAAATTGGTTCTTAAGCCCAAGGGGAAACAGCTAATTCTTATGGTTCGTAATAATTTTAACGGCGAGGTTGTGCTGGACGGAGAGCGCTTTGTCAGCACAAAGAAGGATGACAATGGCGGCATCGGGCTTGAGAGCGTTATGGCGGTTACAGATCGTTTCGGCGAGATGTTTCGCATTTATTACGATAATAAATTTTTCAGCGTGTTTGTATTGTGGAAATGAGAGGAGATTAAAAATGAACAGCAGCAGGCTATTATCAGATGATATAAGAAAAAAGCACACAAAACGGCAAATTATTATGATCACTTCCCTGTTTTGTATCATAAAATTAATTACCGGTTTAATATCATATAATTTAGCTTCCAATATTCTAAAAGAACAATTGGTTTTTAAGTGTAAATCCGTTGCATTGACAGTGGCCTCGGTGATAGCGTCTGATTCAAATGGTTATAAAGATTTCCTGCAAACTCTCGATATGGAATCAGATTATTACAACCGTACAAAAGAATTAATGATGAACATAAAGAGCGCCAACGCGGATCAGGTTATGTACATTTATACCGAAGCGCGCGTTGATAATGATTTGATGATGTATGTTATAGGCGGTGAAGACCCGTCAAGCCCTGCGTATACCGCGCCCGGCGTTCAGGATACCCTGGTTGCCGCAAACAGAGAGGCTTATGACAGGCAGATTCCAACCAGCGGCATACACTTTGAAGACACTGAATACGGCACACGGCTTTCGGCATACGCGCCCATTGTGCACAAGGATACAGGGGAATTTCTGGGGCTTGTCGGCGCGGATATTACCAAAATTCAATATAACAAAGTTATGAACATAATTCTGTTTGAAACTATCGCCGGTATTTTGATAGGATTTATCTTTTTTGGGTTAATAGTGTTTTTGTTTTAAGGCAGCTTCGAATGCGGAACATCCAATTTTGGTAACGCTGCCGGGAATTGTTATCTTTGCAGAGAAGGCTATCAAAGCTGTTCTTTAACCTTTCCATGGGAATCATCATACTTTATGCTATTTCCTTTCTGTAATATTATTATCTGTGCTTTTTCCAGGCTGCGGCGGCCAAAGAAATACACAAATTGACATCTACGCGTCTTCTCTTCATATTGTGATATTCCGGGCGTAACTGGGGAAGAAATTCAGGGAACAAACCGGTGAATTTATTTATGGGATGATATTGAGCACCGAAGTATTTTTAAACACAGAGGGAGAAATATTAGAGAAAAACGCTAAGTATATTTTCTCAAATTGACTGACATTTTTTAAAAATGTTACAGCTTGCTGTTTATCGCGCAGATGGCTGCGCCCAGCGCATCCGCGGCATGGTCGGGTTTGGGGATTTCATCCAGTCCTAAAATAAGCTGCACCATCTTCTGAACCTGGTTTTTATCCGCGGACGCGCTTCCTGTCACTCCAAGCTTGATTGCGTTAGGTGTAAACTCATGCAGCGGTATGCCTTTCTCGGCTATTGCTGCAGAGATTACCCCTCTCGCTTCCGCTACAGGAATTGCGCTTGTTACATTTCTGCCGAAGTACAGGGTTTCAATAGCAGCTGCGTCAGGTGTGTATTTTTCGATAATGGAGCGTATGCACTGTAAAATATATAAAAGGCGATCTGCGCGCTGCGAATCCGCCTTTGTTGTAATAATACCGTGGTCTATATGCTGGATACTGCCTTCTGTATCGGAGAGAACCCCCCAGCCAGTACTCGCAAGACCGGGGTCAATCCCCAGAACTATACGTGAGGATCTACGCGGTTTTCGCGGCATTAACCGGCGTCATATCCTTCAGGTATTGCGATATTTGAATAAACATGCTGCACATCTTCGTTTTCTTCGAGTTTATCAATAAGCCTGAGAGCTTTCGCGGTTGCCTCATTGTCAAGAGTTATTTCCGCGTCCGCGATCATATTAACTTCCGCGCTTATTGTTTCAAACTCTTTCGCCTGAAGAGCGTTCAGAACGCTTTCAAAATCCTCCGGTGCGCTCGTAACTTCTACAATGCCGTCAGAGGCAGCGACATCTTCAGCCCCGCTTTCAATCGCTACTTCCATAACAGCGTCTTCGGTGTATTTCTCGCCGTCAAGGGTAATTACGCCCATTCGCTTAAAAAGTCTGGAAACAGAGCCGGTAGTGGCAAGCTGCCCTCCCGCCCGGGTCAGAATGTTGCGGATATCGGCGGCAGCGCGGTTTTTATTATCTGTCAGAACTTCAATAAAAATCGCGACTCCTCCAGGCGCGTATGCTTCGTAAATAAGCTCTTCATAATTTACGCCCTCCAGCTCTCCCGTGCCTTTTTTGACTGCCCTGTCAATATTATCCTTGGGCATATTGGCAGCTCTGGCTTTTAAAACAGCGGTACGCAGCCTTGGATTACCGTCCAAACTTCCGCCGCCCATTCTGGCGGCAATGGAAATCTCTTTTATTAACTTTGTGAACATCTGCCCGCGTTTCGCGTCCGCAGCGCCTTTTGCGTGCTTAATAGTCGCCCATTTACTGTGGCCCGACATAACAACTCCTTATTATTTGAACATTTTTCAGGAGCTTGCCGCAAAATCAACCGAATTCCGGAACAAGCTCAACCAGATGAGAAAATATTCAGTTATATAAACCTGTAAAAATCAGATTTTTCCCTTTTGTATTGCTTTGCTAATGGAATCATTAATATATTTTTCATACCAGTCAGTTGTATAAGGTTCCTTATCCCTGACAGTTGCTTTTATCTGTAATTCCAGGCTGTCCTTGCAGGCTTCGCATATGCTGTGATTGCCATAATAATGAAGTGATTGACCGGTTATCGGGATTTCTACTTTTTTTTTGCAAATATCACATGTCGTAGTTACCATAAAAAGCCTCCTAGCTTTATCATGAACCTCAAACAGCGGGGTTCACATATTGGGCCTAAACCGAACACGGCAATGCCTGGTAAAGGCCCCCTCTTGTCTATAGTATACAAAACCTTCTAGAATATGTCGAGTACTTATGAATGAAAATAGCCGAAAAACGATTTTGATTAATGATTCCTTGTACAGCTCAAAAAATCCCCTGATTATTGCGGAATTGGGCACATCACACAGCGCAGACACAGCAAAAGCCAGGGAAATGGTAAGCGCCGCTGCTGAAAACGGAGCGGACTGCATAAAAACACAAATGGTTTTTGCAGATGAGATTCTCCACCCCAACACCGGCGTTGTGCCTCTTCCCTCCGGAAATATCAGGCTATACGATCAATTTAAAGCGCTGGAGGCTCCCCCTGAATTTTACGCGGAAATAAAGGAATATACCGAGTCAAAGGGGCTTTTATTTCTCTGTACGCCGTTCGGTCTGAAAAGCGCGTCCATTTTAAAAGGTATACAACCGAAAGTGATAAAGATAGCCTCTCCTGAGCTTAATTTTACGGGGTTACTGGAAGAAGTCTCCGGCTGGAACCTGCCTGTCCTTCTGTCAACAGGTGTTTCAAAACTGGGGGATATTGAGAAAGCGGTTGAGATATTTAAAGGAACCGGGGATCTCCGTATATGCCTTCTTCACTGTGTAACATCATACCCCGCACCCGAGACCGATTATAACCTCAGGCTGCTTCCAAACCTTTCCGCTGTTTTCGGCGTTCCGGCAGGGGTAAGCGACCATTCAAGCGATCCATGCCTCGTACCCGCTCTGTCTGTCAGCATGGGCGCCTGTGTTATTGAAAAGCATTTCTGTCTTTCTAAAACAGATTCCGGCCTTGATGACCCAATTGCCCTGCCGCCGGATGCCTTTTCCAAAATGGCAAAGGCAGTCCGCGTGGCCGCGGAAGAAGGCCCTGATAAAACAATAGCCCGTTACAGCGGTGAAAGGGGAGCGTCCCTGATTGAACAGATTTTGGGAAACGGCGTAAAGGAACTAGCCCTTTCTGAAAAAGCCAATTACCGCTGTACTAACCGTTCGGTTCACGCGCTTCGTGATATTCAAAAAGGCGAAATATTAAAAAGCGGCGATTACGCAGTGCTTAGAACAGAGAAAGTCCTTCGCCCCGGCCTTGAACCGTATCTTGAGAAAGAGCTTGAAGGAAGAGCCGCGCAGAACTTTATTCCGTCGGGAGAAGGTATCAGGTTTGAGGATGTGTAGACAATCATCTCAGCCTTGACTGAAACCGCAGGTAATTTTAATGATTACCGGTCCCTCTTTTATGCCTGCGGTATCTTTATCGAGTTCGTTGTTCTTAATCTCATTCAATAACTTTACGGCATCCTGCGCATTAACAGGTTTTAACAAATAGAAGTAGGCTTTTACCTGATACGATTCAACCAAATACCGCTTTCTTTCTGAATACCCTCTTTTTACACCATTTAAGCTACTTTCTACACTGTCGCCCCGCACAGCAATGAAAAAATTAATATATTTATGTTAGGAAGAAAGTACAAAGTACACATCAGCTTTACTTAAGGAGAATTTTATGAAAAGTACAATCAGATTACTTGGATTTATTACACTTGC
>Ga0209755_10002828_pt1 | contig 22834 bp, 17 predicted proteins | sample TergutCo191P1_FD_187301 | JGI IMG/M metagenome (GOLD analysis project Ga0209755, IMG submission 187301) | Cornitermes sp. P1 segment gut microbial communities from Petit-Saut dam, French Guiana - Co191P1 (SPAdes) (version 2) | ecosystem: Host-associated > Arthropoda: Insects > Digestive system... | reverse complement strand
CATGTACGTTATTCCTTTCTCGATGGGACCTGTCGGTTCTAATATCGCCAAAATCGGCGTGGAAATTACCGATAGCCCCTATGTAGTTTTTAATATGCACATAATGACAAGAGTAGGCGCTAAGGTATTGGATGTTTTGGGAACAAACGGTTTCTTCGTACCGTGCCTCCATTCAATCGGCAAACCTTTAAATCCCGGCGAAAAAGATACTACATGGCCCTGCGAACCGGATGTAAACAAAAAATATATCAGCCACTTCCCGGACACTTACGAAATCTGGTCTTACGGTTCGGGTTACGGCGGAAACGCCCTTCTCGGCAAAAAGTGCCTTGCGCTGCGCATCGCTTCTGTACTCGCAAGAGACGAAGGCTGGCTTGCAGAACATATGCTGATCTTAAAACTTACTAACCCTCAAGGAAAAGTGAAATACATTACAGGCGCGCTGCCCTCTGCTTGCGGAAAAACAAATCTCGCCATGTTGATCCCGACACTTCCAGGCTGGAAAGTTGAAACCATCGGGGACGATATCGCCTGGATGAAATTCGGCGAAGACGGGCGGCTTTACGCCATCAACCCGGAAGCGGGATTCTTCGGCGTAGCTCCGGGAACAAGCGATCATTCAAACAAGAGCGCGATGGACTCGATTAAGAAAAACACCATCTTTACAAATACAGGTTTAACGGAAGACGGGGATATCTGGTGGGAACAAATCGGCTACCCTGCGCCGGGCAACACAATCACAAACTGGAAGGGTGAAAAAGTACCCGCTCCGAAAACCGACAAAGCGGTTGCTGGTCAGGAAGTCGCTCATGCCAATTCCCGCTTTACAGTACCTGCCGCGCAGTGCCCCGTTATCGCCAATGAATGGGAAGACCCAAAAGGCGTGCCGATCAGCGCGTTCCTTTTCGGCGGCAGACGCGCATCAACAATACCTTTGGTAAACCAGAGCAAAGATTGGGTTCACGGTGTTTTCATGGGTTCAATTACAGGCTCGGAAATTACAGCAGCCGCTCTCGATTTACAAGCCGGTTCAATCCGCCGCGACCCCTTCGCAATGGTTCCTTTCTGCGGCTACCACATGGGCGATTATTTCGCGCATTGGCTTAAACTCGGAAAGAAAGCCCAAGATGCAGGCAACGGCGACAAACTGCCGAAAATTTTCTTTGTCAACTGGTTCCGCAAAAACGAAGAAGGCAAATTCGAGTGGCCGGGTTACGGCGAAAACAGCCGCGTGCTTTCATGGATTTTTGACCGCTGCGACGGCGCAGACAACTTTATTGAAACGCCTATCGGCAATCTGCCGAAACCGGGCAGTATAACAAAACCGGAAGGCGTAAGCGATGAAACAATGGCAGACCTTATCAAACTTTGCGTTGACGGCTGGAAGAAAGAAATCTCCGATGTAAGGCAAAACCACTACGCCAAATTCGGCGACAAACTTCCGAAAGAATTATACACGCAATTAGACATCATGGAAAAAGGCTTAAACAGTTAAAAATTTTTTACAATCATCAAAAAGCTCCAAAGTAATCTTTGGGGCTTTTTTTTATTCCTAAGAGTTGTAATTTTAAACCACAGAGTAACACAGAGTGTCTTGCGGTGTTTCCGAGTCGCTCTTGTCCATTTAATTTCATTAATTTGAAATAATTAATGATAAAGATCGAATTACAAATGATTCAGAGTTGAAGAAAATACTATCAAATTAAAGTGATCGCTCTGTGTTCCTCTGCGGTGAATCTTTTTTAATCCCCGATTGTTTCTCTATACAACTCTCTGTTCAGCATTGACAAGATTAGCACCGTACCTTTAGGTTGGCGGTAGGGAACTGTGAACCGGCCGCCCATGTAGTTTACCGTGAACAGCAATTTGCGTTCGCCTTGAGGGGGCTGGGCTTCCAAACGTACAGAAAGAGGATAGGGATTCTGCGGGATGGAATAGGTGAAAAGACCGAAGATCTCGTTATTTGGAATATTATCAGGTTCTATTACCGTTAATTGAACTACAGTATTTATAGGGACGGAATTATTAGCAGCGGGGCTTTGCTCTATAACTGTTTCGGCTCTTTCGGTTCCCCTTCTTTCCCTTGTTGTAAATTGAAAGTTAATACCGCTTGAAGAAATCGCCGCTAATGCGTTGGTAAAAGTCATACCGGATAATTGCGGAACAGTAATAGTTTGATTTTCCCTTCCCCTGCTTACAACAAATTCTAAAACAGTGGGGCCTGAAATATTTGTGTTGGGTTCGGGTTTTTGCGCAAGAATAACACCGGGGTTTTCCGCAGAAAATTCGTACATGATCGGCTCTTTAATAGTAAATAAAGGAAGGATGCCGGAAGATGCGTTAATCGTTTGAATTTCCATCCGCACTTCATCAATATTATGGCTGATATAATTTTCGACTCTGTTAAGGATAACCCCCTGGCTGACAGTAAGGCGGATACGCCGGCCGGCTTTTACGATTGTCCCCGGAATCGGTTCTTGTTCAAGAATATAACCCTTGTCTTCTGATGTTTGCGAATATCTTAACTGAAGGCGCGGGTATAATTCCTTCACCTGCAATTCAAGCAAAGCGTCTGTTAATTCTTTGCCTACTACATCGGGAACCATTGTTTGCTCTTCGCCCCGGACAGCGATAAAAAAAACAGAAACTGCAATTATCCCTACAAAAATTACAAGCCCTGCGACTGAAAAAATAAATAATCTTAGATGATTAGCGACATAATCTTCTACTGAACTTAAATCAAATTTGCCCATATTTAAAACTCCGTTTTAACTTAACCTAATTGAGAACCGGAAAAATCCCGCGCCCCGTTTAAAAAATCACGCCAAAAAAGCGCTTTCTTCGCCTGATACTGCAATTGAGTAAGGGCAAGAATCCCCTCCCCTGTTTGTATTAGTATACCATGATTCTTATCAATTCCCAAGACCTTCCCCGGGTTGTTTTGAATTTTTCCGCCTGTTTCAAAAATATCCGCTTTTAAAATGATTAATTCGCGCCCCTTATGAACAGTCCTGCAAAGAGGGGCAGGATCAAAAGCGCGGATTTTCGCTTCGATCTCCTGAACGCCGCTCTTCCAATCGATAATACCGTCTTCTTTATTAATTAAAGAACAGTAAACGGCTTCGCTTTCGTTCTGCTCTTTCGCGCATGAAGTCCCGTCCGCAATTTGTTTAAGCGCGTGAGGAAGCATAAGAGCGGCTTTTTCTGCAACAACTTCGCTTAATGTACCTGTTGTTTCTTTGCCTGTTAGATGCAACTTTTCCTGCGCTAGAATAGCGCCTTTATCCATTTGCAGCGCTAATTTTTGAATAGTAATTCCCGTAACATTATCGCGGTTTATAATAGCAGATTGAATTGGGGTAGGGCCCCTGTATTTTGGAAGCAAGCTCGGATGGATATTAATTCCGCCCAGAGGAAACAAAGCTAAAAATTTCGGACCGAAAATTTTACCGTAAGCAAATGAAACAAGAAGATCGCAATTCAAGGCGCTGACCTGTTCCCTTGCAAGAGCGTCAAGTTTTTCCGGTTTTAAAACAGGTGTAAGATCGCGTACAGCGCTTCCTACCTCTGTAGGTATATTCTGCGATCCATGCCTGCCCTTAGGCGTATCGGGATTGGTAAGCGCTCCGGCTAACTCTATCCCTTCGATATTGTAAAGCGCTTCAAGAGAAGGAAGAGCGATTGCAGGGCTTGCTGCAAATAAAATTCTCATTTAACCTTTTAAAACCGGTTTTTGCGGCGCAGTATCAACTTTCTCGTATTTTTCTATAAGTTTTTTACGTTTGCTTTCTGGAACATGATCCAAAAAAAGCACGCCTTCCAAATGATCATACTCATGCAAAATAACACGCGCAACCATACCGCTTGCCTCCAATGTAAAAGGTTTTCCTTTTTCATTCCATGCTTGAATCTTGATTGTTTCAGGGCGTACAACCTGCGAATAAATCCCCGGAATTGAAAGACAGCCTTCTTCTAACTTTACAGTTTTAATTGATGTTTCAAGTATCGACGGATTTATAAAAACCCTTTCTTTATCACCTTCAACATTAATAACAAAAATCCGCTTCATAACACCAAGCTGCGGGCCTGCCACCCCGACACCTTTATCTGTCATGAGAATTTCAAACATTTTCTTTGATAGATTTATAATTTCTTCATCAAAAACCTTGATTTTTTCCGCTTTCTGCCTGAGCAATTCATTACCCATAGTTATCACTTGCATATTAATATTTTACAGGAAAATTGAAGTATCATCAAGGAGCGTGATTATACACATTGCGTTTTATGTTACGCAATCGAAATTCATTTCTATATTAAATACGGCAATAAAGTTGTAATAATCTGAACTATTGGTTATTGTAAGAATTGAATTTGTTTATTTTTGACTACATATCTAAATAACATCAATATTAATAATATAACATATAAATATTTATTCATTTTTCTCTCCCAGTTTTTATGGATATGCTACCGGTGCTGATAAAACGCTTTCTATTCCGTCTGCATTTACCGATGTTATAAAATACCACCTTGTAGTAGTGCCTAAATTTGTACTAAGCATCGAATACGATGTATCTTTAACAGTGGCACGTGACCATTGATTTCTAGAGGTTATATCAGAACCAAGAACATTATTAGATCTATACACTTTATAACTAACCGCTTCAGGTACTGCGTTCCATGTAAATTGAATATATCCTGATAGTTCTGTTAACGTTACATTGTTTGGCGCCGGTAATTGTCCCAAAACTTTCAAAGGTTCCGAATACGCTCCTTCGCCGTTTTTATTAACCGCTGTAACAAAATAATATGTTGTTTCAGTTGGTAAATTAGCAAATTCATAACCTCCTGAACTGGTACCCTCAGTGCCATCTTTTGTCTTAATTCCATCAATACTTGCAGCATAATACACGTTAAAGTTACTTGCCATAATTCCTGAACCATTCCAATCTAATCGAATATAGTTATAATCATCATCTAAAGAACGTATCCTAAGATTAGTTGGTATACCCGGAAAGGTTATTTCAGAAATTTGACTTGAAGCAGCGCTTTCACCGGAATCATTCAGTGCAGTTACAACATAGCGATATTGCTTACCGTTAGGTAATCCGGTATGTAAATATGAAGTTTCAGTAATACCGATACCTATCAGATAACCGTCAATGTAAACATTATAACTCTGTGCTCCTTGTACAGAATTCCATGAAATTTATATACTGTCCGGCGCTTGAAAAACCGCTGTAACACCTGTTGGTGCGACTGTCAATGTTTTAACCGAAAGAATTGAACTTTTAGCTCCTTCAATACCGCTTAATACGGCGCAAACATAATAATAATATTGAGTATTTGCTGAAAGCCCTGAGTTTGAATAATTTGTTACAGTTATAGAACTTGAATTTATTTTTGTATATGATCCGTTTTCTGCTGTTGCTCTGTATACATTATAAGAAGCGGCTCCTGTAACCGTATTCCATGAAATACTTACACCGGTTGCAGTAAATGATGATACCTTAACATCAGCAGGAGCAGACAAAAGCGTAGCTGCAGAAATTGCTGTAGTTTTTACAGTCTCTAATTCATTTAATTCTGATGAAACAGCGTACCAATAAACAGTACCCGAAGTAACTGTTGTATCGGTAAAAACATTTTCTGTTAATAAATAAACATTCAATTTATTATAATTACCGTTTTGACTTGTTGATCGATATATATTATAACCGTTTACTCCATTAACATTGTTCCATGCAAGGTTTATGGAATTATCTGTTACAGAAACTGCACGCAAATTACCGGGAAAAGATGCGAATATAGTATAAAGATTCCTTAACATATATGTATTATTATTACCTGTGTATGTAACTATGGTATTGTTAGTAAAAACAAAGGGTGTGTCTTTACCTTCTTCACAAGTAACTACTTCCGTTCTGCAATTAATAATGGTATTATTAATCCTCATTGAAAAATAAATAAAACTAGTACCAGAGGATACATTCTTAACACTACTTTTACCTTTTTCTAAAATATCATAACTAGCAATCACACCAGTGTAAACATACCCAGAGTAAAAACGAACCGAAGCATAATTAACATCCGCAATATCAACATCTGATTGATTATTAATAGTAAGCGTGGTTTTAATAATTTTTTCTTCCGATGATTTTGTTTCCTGTGTTTCTTCGCAGGCTGTAAATAACATAATGAAAATTGCGATTATTGTAAAAAGTTTTTTCATCTTTTACTCCTTCTCCTTAAAATATTATTGTTTTATCTTCAGTCTTAATAACTGAAGACCCATTATACGTAAAACTATAAATAAACCCATTCATCACGGTAAAATCCGCGATTATAGTTCCGATAAAATTAGAAAAAACCTGATGATTCTGATACAATTTTCCGCTCGCAGGGATTCCTTCCAATTTATAAACGCCTGTTTAAAATGGCGGAATTGGGATGTTGCCGTTTCCTGTCTGGTAAAAAACATTTCCCATATATCTGAATTCACACGGCATGTTATGCGAATTAAGTATTTTAATAAACGCAGACTTGAATTCTAGCTTCGTAGGCTGAGGTATTTGTATTGTGATTGATTTATTTTCTTCTATATTTCTGTTAATTTGAACATTCGGATCAATACCGCTGGCTATTACATCACCGCTTTCCATATCAAATCCGTCTGTTATGCGATATAAAAATTCAATGGAAAACATCGTGCCAATTCCGCTGTTATCACTGGTACGAACATCAATAGTTCTTGATTGACCGTCGTTTAATTCGATTAACACGAGACCTGAGAAAGCATCCTGATGAACTATCACTTTATAACTTGATTCGTTAAAAAATGTAACTCTTCCTGTTTTAACAATAATTATGTTATCGCTATTTTTATTATCCTCGGAACAAGCGATAAAAAATAAAACGAATAAAATAATTATAATTAAACAATATTTCTTCATTAAAGACCGCCTTTAAAAAAGCCTGAACTTTTAATTGCTCAGGCTTTAAATAAAATTAAAGTGACTCTATTTGATCGCTTAAATCTCGTGCTGCATTGCTTTCTGTAAATGTAACTGTGTAACCTGCGGCTGTTTGACCTGTTCCTCTAATGGTAATGGTATAGTCATAGCCGTTCTTCAATGTAGGGGTATCACCTGTTGATGTTTTCACAGGAACCTTCAATGCTCCCTCATAATAAAGAATAACAAGATCCTGCTGTGTTCCGCCTGCTGTACTTTGGATTTCATAAGTTAATGTTTCTCCGATACCGATAGTATCGAAACCATTCTGACTGTTTATACGATTTCCACCAGCAATTGTAACTCGTCCGCTCTGACCTGTCCCGACACTATTAGTTATTGTTACATATGCCACAGTAGAAGTGAGTGTGTCTTTAATATTTTCCCATGTTGCGTTTTGATCAGCGGGAAAAATATATGATTGTATCTGTGAAGCGTTCGCAAGCCCGCGAGGCGATACAGTAATTGTGTCAAACATAGAGGTTGGTCTTAATGTAGTTACCTGTCCGTCAGTTCTGTTAAAATAAACATATACCGGATAAACAGCAAAACCTGCAGTTCTGTCAGAATAAAGAAGAACATTGGAAGCAAGCGAAGAAAGGTATCCGATTTTTTCGCCATCAGGACTTCCCTTCCGCAGTTCAATGCCAAGCCGTCCGATATTTGTTACACGATATCCGTAATCACCCATGTAATTCGGATAGATTTCTATTCGGAATTTCTTGCCTTGTCCATAAGTAGCCATTGCGGAATATTCGATTTTAGCTAAATTAAGAGTGGTTTTATTTGCGTTATATTCATCAAGAGTAATACCGCGAAGAACCATATAACCGCCTACGCCGAAATCGGTCACATCATCAGAGATATCAAAATCCTTGCTTGTTCCGGCTTTAACGCCGCCAATAATATTGTTGATAGTCGGCGTTTGTCCCTGAAATAACACCATGTCTTTCGTTGTGTTATTGGTTACATTCAAAGTCCCGCATTCTATTGGCTATTTTAAATATAGTCAAGCTATTGGAATAATAAAATATTAGCTGTTAAATCTGCCTGTATATTGTGTTGAGGAACACATTGAGATGAAAGAAAATGAATTAAGGGCTATTCTTGGCAACAATTTAAAAAAATACCGCAATTTTTCGCAGGAAGAACTTGCGGAAAAACTCGATATTTCTATCCCTTTTTTAAGTGACATTGAAAATTCAAGAAAATGGATATCTCCTGCTACATTGGTAAAATTAGCAGATGCGCTGGGAATTGAACCTCATGAATTATTTAAATCCGATCAGCCGCTTTCTCCGCCGATGATTCTTGCTCTTGACAAATGGAGCGATGAAGTAATCGAAGCTGTAACATTGACGGTCAAAAATATTAAAAAACATTATCTGCCAAAAACAGAAGTCCGAAGTAAAAAAAAAAGTAATTAATCAGCCTGATATCAACATCCCAATATTGACAAAACATCACATAACAACCTTGTTTATGTATTTTTATTTTTTTTAAATCATCTTTACATTCTGGACAAAGAACTTCTAACAAGATATACTCTAATTCAACATGAATCCTGTCGAAACTATTCTGCTTAACAATATCAATAAACCAAATGTACTATTTGTCTTCCCGACCGATACAGCGGTATCACGTTGGGCGGATCACTTGCTGCGTCTGACAGGCGGCACGATTGCAATGAATAAGTTTTCAGCTTGGGATGAGTTTAAACAAAATTCCATTAAGTCTAGAGTACAGGGAAAAAGAAGTATACCTTCGGCGCTAAGAAAATTTTTTATAAATCGTCTAATAAATGAAAATGCGCAAGCTGTTAAACAAGGAAAGGATGCGGTTTTTTCATCTTTAATAAGAGCGCAATGGGCAAATAACGCAGAACATTTTGCACCTTGGCTGGCTGACATTTTGCCGCAATTAGGCGCATGGTTTTTAAAATCTACAGGTTTAGCAATTGATAATATCCTTGAAACAGAGAATATTTTTAATTTTATTGATGATTATAAAGATATGTATATCCTTGCACGCCGTTACGCGCAATTTTTAGAGGATAAAAAACTCTTTGAACCTGCATGGGAAATTCCTCCTTTTAATAATGACGGAATGGAATGTTTTATCTTTTTTACAAAAGCGTTATCTGATTTTTGCGAATACGAGAATTTATTATCTAACTCTGAAAATGTACACATAATTAATGCAAACCTTGTTAGTGCAGAAATTACTGATGATATAAAAAGCAATTCCTTTTTTTATACTAATTCACGCAGTGAAATAACAGAAGCCGCGCTTTTTATACGCGCCCTTCATGAAAAACAAAATATCGCATGGGACTCTATCGCTGTCTGCATTGCAGATACAGAAAGTTACGAACCTTATGTGTTACGTGAATTTACAAACAGAAATATTCCCTTTGTTTCGCGCACAAGCAAGACCTTAAGCGATTATCCTGCAGGGCGTTTTTTTCAGTCAGTGCTTGACTGTAACACACAAAATTATTCTTTTTCATCACTTATTTCTTTGATTATGAATAAAAGTTTACCCTGGAAAAACACAGAATTGATTGATAAACTTATTCAATTCGGAATAAAAAATAACTGCATGTATTCATGGACAGAAAATATTGACGGAAAAGAAAAAAAAATAAATATCTGGGAAGATGCTTTTGAAAAACCTTTTTTTAATCAATCTGCAAATTCTTTTTGTATAATTGATAATGAAAGCGAAAAAATATTTTTTAATGATTTGCAAAAACAGCTTTCTGCGCTTAGTTCTTCCGCATCATTCACAGAACTGAAAATGCATTATTTTAATTTCCGTGATACTTTTTTGGATAAGGAAAAATACACAGAAGAAGCTGATCTTATTATGTCACGTTGTATCGCAGAATTAACTGAATTAACAGAACTGGAAAAAGATTTTCCCGATGTAATTGCAGTTGACCCTCTTTCATTTCTTGTTGATTATTTAAATGAAAAAAATTATCTTGCACAAACAAAAAAATCGGGAGTTGTAATCCTTCCGTATAAAACCGCAGCTTCTGCGCCTTTTAAATGCCACATAATACTAGGCGCAGGGCAGGATAATCTTTCTGTTGTTTTTACTCGCCTTTCTTTTTTATCAAGAAAAAAACGCGAAGGTTTAGGCATAACAGATGAAGACGCTTCATTATCTTATATAAATTTACATAAATATAATTCTCATTTTTGCTCGGCTTTCTTTTGCAGCGCTAAAACTTTTGCAGGCTTTGCAATACCTCATTCTAAAATAGACGCTCCTTTAGAACCAAAGGATCATTATTCAACAAAGCCTGAATTTAAAGAAAGTTTTTCAATTAATTATTACAAAGAAGAAAGCGTTTTTTGCAATTCAATTTTTTCAAAAACGAAATTTGACGACAAAATATTGACCTACTACAGCTATGCAAGACTTCATGAAAATCAAATTGCAGGTTACAGAGAATGGAAAAAAAGAAAACAAACAGCTCCGAGTAAAAGATCGGCTAATTACAGTATAGTAAAAGAATATATTGATTCTATTTTTTTAAAACAAGGAGCAAACGAAGTTTGCAAACCCGGCGTTTCCTCATCATCATTACAAGAATATTTTTCATGTTCATATTATTGGCTTTTCAGCCGTGTATTTGGATTGCAAAACCTGCAAATCGAAGCGAATATAATGGATGATATCGCAGGCTCAGTTTATCATGCGGTTTTTAATAATTTTTTCAGCGAGATAAAAAAGAAAGACGATCCTTTATTGCCTCTTATTGCAGACAAAAATAATCCGCAAGGTTTTTCTCTTCCTGATTTTTATAAAGAATTACTTAATAAAAGTATAGAAAATATATTCAATAACTTTCCTTTTTTATTACCGAAAAAAGAGCCTCAGATGAGTTCTCTTACCATGCGTTTAATTCAAGCGCAAAGAAGCGAATATCAATTTTATCTTGAAATTTTTATTATTAATTTTTTAAAATATTTTGCAGGATGCCATGTTGTTGAATGTGAAAGATATTATCAATTTGAAGAAAAATCATATATATTAAGAGGGTACATCGACTTTATTTTAAAAGATTCATCTAATCAATATATCATCGTTGATTTTAAATTAAAAAATATTCCTGAGCGCGGCGCATGTACAGGCGAAGATGAAAAAGGGCTTACTAATTTTCAACTTCCTTCATATATAAAATTAGTTGAAGAAAACACAAAATATAAAGTTTACACAGCTCTTTTCTACGGAATACTCAATGCAAATCCCGGCGTGTTAATCGGTACGTTATGCAATACAGAAACGAAAAAAATAATTCCTGCAAAAGAAGATGAGCAAATATTACGTGACAGCGACAAATACAAGAGTTTATTCGATCAATTTAATAAAAAAACAAATCAATTTGCACAAGATATTTCAAACGGAGAACTTAAAATCATACCTGAAAATGATAATGATTGTTATGATTGCGCATACAACAGAATATGCCGGACATTATATGTTATCAATCGTGAAAATCTTAGTTCATTAAGGAAAAAATAATGAGCGATATTAAAACTTCTGTAACAATAAAAAACCAAGAGTTAAACGAAGAACAAAAAAAAGCCGCTTTTTGTGATGAAAACGCAGTTGTCGCAGCAGGCGCGGGTTCTGGAAAAACCAGAGTTCTTGCCAATCGTTTTGTCTACCTGATCACTGAGAAAGGTTTTGAAGTAGATAAAATATTAACGCTTACCTTTACAAAAAAAGCCGCTGCGGAAATGTTCAGACGCATTTATTATCTTGTTTTAAATACAGCAGAAAATGAGACAGGCATTAAAGCGCAAAGAGCGCGAAAAGCGATAGATGATTTTATTCACGCCCGTATACAAACGCTTGACTCCTACAGCGCTTCGATAGTCAGGCAATGCGCGCCGCGTTACGGCATAAGCCCGGATTTTCAGATTGAACAAGACCGGTGTTATGAGCTAGCGCTGGAAATATCATACCCTTTTTTTATCGCAAACCGTCGCCATCCTGCCATTCAAAGACTTTATTCCGTAAACAGACCGAATGATATTGTAAGCAATATTTTTGCAGAAATTTTATTCAAATATTGTTATATTGATAAACCGAGGGATTTTTTTAATGATGTAAAAAAACAATTTAACATCATTTGTTTTGAATGGAAAAAAATAACAGAGAAAATTACACTGTTGTTAAACGAAATTGAACGTGATTATCTTGCAGATAATAAATGGCTTCCCGCTTTAGACTCAATAATCAATGATATTCAAAAAAATAAAAATGATTTTCCTTCTGAAGATGAAATAAGAAAATATTTTGACACCTTATTAAATATACCGAAATCATCTCTGGAAACCGCTATTAATATATCAGAATCTCATCCTTTGCAAAAAAAATTAGCGAATTTCCTTGATTTTATTGATTTATTTGAATCATATAATTTAAGTTTGCAAGGAGGAAAACGGTACAATAACCCTGTAAAAGATAAAATTTACGCATTACGCGCAATTCATTCTTCTCTTTCATCACTTTCTATTTCTTGTATGCAATCAGGTTTAACATTATCTATCATGTCATTGTTCACAGAATTACAGAATATTTATTTAACACGAAAACGCACGGAAGGGATTTTATCATACAATGATATTTCCTATCTTTCAAAAACTATACTTATTGAACAAGAAGACATCAGGCAAAGCGAAAAAGAATCTTTTAAAGCGATAATGATAGATGAGTTTCAGGATAACAACGAATTACAAAAAGATATTCTTTTTCTTCTTGCAGAAAAAATTAATGTTTGCAATAAGGGCGTTCCTTCTGCAAAAGACCTCTGCCCCGGCAAACTTTTCTTTGTAGGCGATGAAAAACAATCTATTTTCCTATTCAGAGGAGCGGATGTGTCGGTATTCAGAAAATTAAAAAAAGAATTAAAAAGTTCCGATCTTCCTTTAAGAATTAACTACCGATCTTCCCCTCATTTAATCGGCGCATTTAACACAATTTTCGGCGGAAATGATTTTGACCTAACGGGAAAAACTTCACAACAAACCACAAAAGCGGATTTTGAAACACCGTCAGTTTTTGCATTTTCTGCGTCAAGCCCTGTTTATGAAGCGTCTTATTCGCCTCTTGAAGCAGGAGTTGAATCAGAAGGCAGAATCTCCTTTTGCATTTTAAATTCTCATACAGATAACAAAGCTAAAACAGAAGAAGATTCACCTCCTGAAGACGAAAAAGAACGGCTTCATCATGAAGAAAACGAAGCGAAATTTGTCGCGGAAAAAATCAAACAATTATTGGATGAAAAAACAAATGAAGGAAAACCGAAATACATGCCTCATGATATTGCAATCCTTTTTCGCACAAGCAGCCCTCAATATCATTTTGAAAAGCATCTTCGTTTTCTCGGCATTCCCTATGCTTGTGAAAATATTAAAAATTTATTTTTCGGCGGGCTTGTAAATGATATTATGTCAGTCCTCCGCCTTGTTTCACATCCTCTTGACAGCGCATCTTATGCAGAAATGCTCCGCTCGCCTTTTGCAGGACTATCTCTTGCAGGCACCGCTCTTTGTTTATCAATATTCTGCAATCAAAATAACGAATCGTTAAGTGAAACAGAAAAGGACATAAATGCTGACCGCGACATTTCAATCTTTTGCTTACCCTTCGATGATAAACCGCTTGAGTTTCTTGATGAATCAGACGGTGAAAAATATAAAAACGGCCAAAAGGTATATTCTGTAATATCTGCAAAAGCGGAAAGCGAGAACATCTGCTCCTTAGTAAGCGATTTATGGTATAACGAAGGATACCGTTATGAAACAGAATGGAATCAATATACAAGTATATACCGCGAAATGTTTGATTATCTTTTTCATCACGCCGCTATAGCGGACACAAACAATCAAACGCTTGCATCTTTTACAGATTCGATGATCAATAACAGAGATACAGACGGCGCTCTTTCAGATATCGATCTTCCTCTGGAGCGTCCTAGCGCAGTCAGCCTTACAACGATACATAAAAGCAAGGGCTTGGAATATCCTGTCGTATTCCTGTGCTGCTGCGGAAAAACAAGTCAGAAAGATATGTGCGATATAACATATTATTCAAATGAAACAGGAATTGTTTTCAGCCCCCCCCCTCCGCAAATTTTTCGTAACGGTGCAAATTCTGTTTACGCAAACAACAAAAACAATTATTTTTGGGAACAAGCCGGTGAAGATGAAAAACGAAAAAGAACTGCGGAATTACGCCGCCTTTTATATGTCGGAATGACAAGGGCAAGAAATGAGTTGTACATAACAGGATCGTTAAAAATAAAAAATACCGATAAAACAGAAGATTTTTCTCTTGCAGTAAAAAAATTTATCATTGATAAATGCGCAAAAAGAGAAAATTATATTGAAGGTGATTCTATTTTAAACGATGACACATTTTTCGGCTTAATGATGCCTGCAATTGTAAACCATATCCCGGAAGACGGGCTTAAAAAAAATAAATCGGACTGCTTTTTCTATTTTGAAGAAATTCCTGTTTATTTTAAAACAGAAAATGTAAAATCAAATAACGATCAAAAACATTTGGAAGAATTTATAAAAAAAACATCTGTTGTTTATGAAAATTGTGAAATAATTAAAACTCCTGTTCTCTGCGATAATCATATAACGCCTGTATCGTTAAAAAGAAGCGAAGAAGATAATACCGATCAAAACGCAAACAACTCTTTTATCAATATAGAATTCTCAGGGTTAAAATCAGACGATGTTTTTGGAAAAGTAGATTCTATGCTAAGTAGTTTTTCGCAGGGTAATGATGAAAATTCGCCAAACCCTGTCAGCGCCAAATTTAATTCAGGGAGTTTCGGAACTATCGCGCATATGTGCGTAGAAGCTCTTTTAAACAAAGAAGAATTGCAAATACCGTCAAATATTTCCTGTTTGATAAAACCTGCAGAATTATTAAAATTTATAGAAGCCGGAAAAGAATTAGCTGATCGTTTTGTCAGATCGCCTCTTGGAAAAATTGCAGAAAATGCAAGTTTACGGGAAAATGAATTTCCTTTCAGAAGCCTTATTAAAAATAAAGAAGGAAAGGAGATTTTTATAAACGGAACCATCGACTTATTTTTTGAAGATCAAGATTGTTTTCATATAGTGGATTTTAAAACAGACAGCAAAGAATTTCCCGGAGAACATACCGCTCAAATGGCTTGTTATTACAAAGCGATTTCTTCTCTTTTTGCAAGCCCTGCAAAAAAAGAATGCCGTATTTGGCTTTACTATCTGCGTACAGGTCATGCGGTTGAGATGACAGAAAGAGCGAAAAACTTTAATATTGAACAAAGAGCATTTGACAATGAACGATTATCAATGAATAATTATTAATTAGAGTCTGTCTATAATGTAACCGACTTTGTGGACAGACACTAATTAATGGTTGTTTCTTTAAATTCAATTCGATAAAGAGGTAAGTTTATGGGAAAATTTAACGCGCAAGAATTATCTGACTTTGCACAGTATTACGGTTTTCATTACAACGGAATTAACCCGGATGCGCTTGTTAAAGAAATTCAAATAGAAATGGAAAGAGGGCTTGACGGAAGAGAGTCAAGCCTTGCAATGATACCGTCTTATATCACACCTGTTACAAACATTCCCGCAAAAAAAACTGTCCTTGCGCTTGATGCAGGCGGCACTAACCTGCGATCAAGCCTTGTGTACTTTAACGAAAACGGAGAAGCGGTAGCGCATGGAACAACAAAATCCCCGATGCCGGGAACTAACGGACAGGTAAGCGCGCAGCAATTCTTTGACTCCATTGCAGATGCCGCCATCCCGCTTTTAAAAGATTCAAAAGTTGAAGGCATAGGTTTTACTTTTTCTTATCCCATGAAAATAACTTCTGATTCAGACGGGATACTTCTTACATTCAGCAAGGAAGTTGACGCTCCTGATGTTATAGGGAAAGCGATAGGAAAAGGTTTACGCGAAGCTTTAGACGCTAAAGGTTTTAAATACTCAGGACCCATTGTAATGCTCAATGATACTGTCGCCACTCTGCTCTCCGGTCTTGCATCAATTTCACCTGACGGGGAAGCGTCGCGCACAAGAAATGATTTCGGAGCGGAGGCAGGGCCTGTAATCGGTTTTATTTTAGGCACTGGTTTTAATACGGCGTATCCTGAAAGTTCAATCCCAAAAATAAAATTTAATTCTAATTCTTCACCGCAGATTATAGTGTGCGAAACAGGTAATTTTAATGTAAGTTACCGAGGCAAACTGGATATCGAATACGATAACACAACGAAAAATCCCGGCGTTTATTTTTTAGAAAAAGCGACATCCGGCGCATATCTTGGACCTTTAACATTGCATTTTATAAAACAAGCAATTAAAGACAACATAATAAAATTTAAAAAATCTGACGAACTTCTTGCAATTACGCATTTTGAAACAAGATTTTTAAACGAGTTTACTCATTCACCTCTTACAGCGCAAGGCCCATTAGGTTCTCTTTTTGCACATAACGAAAGCGACGCTCTTGCCGCAGTACAATACATAACATCAATTGTAACAGAACGCGGCGCGCTTTTTTCTGCCGCAGTGTTAGCCGCAACAATCAAACGGATGAATTCAAGTTTTGTACCGTACTCACCGATTCGCATCGCTGTAGAAGGCACAACATATTTAATTTACAAAGGTATGCGCCGCTCACTTGAATCATATCTTCACCGGATGCTTTACAAAGAGAAACCTCTGCCTTATGTCGTCTCTCCTGTAGAACAGGCAAGCCTTTTCGGCGCGGCGGTTGCCGCTTTAAGCAAATAACAGTTATTTTTAGGAGAAAAAAATGTCAGCTAACGAACAAGTTATACCGTCAAGAAACGAAATAGATGTTTCTGATACATGGGATTTATCAAAACTTTTTTTTAACGATGATGAATGGAATAAAGCGCTCGGTGAACTGGAAAAAAAAGCGGAAAATATTTCTTCATTTCAAGGAACTTTGGGAAAATCAGTAAATAACCTTGCAGATTATCTTGATTTTTCAAAAGAATTAGGTTTGCTTCTTGAACGCCTCGGCTCTTATGCGTTTTTACGCCAATCAGAAGATGAAGCGCAAGATACAGCGCGAAGCATGGTAGGAAAAATTATTATGGCGGATGCAAAAATAAGAGCGGCAAGCGCATGGGATAACCCGGAAATTCTCGCTATCCCGCAAAAAGATATGGATAATTTTCTTACACATGAAAAGCTTTCAGAATACCGTATCTATTTACAAAAACTTTTACGTTATAAACCTTATATTTTAAGCGACAAAGAAGAAAGAATAATCGCGCTTCATTCAGAAGGGGATTCTGCGATAAGCGACACTTTTTCTGTTCTTACAAATGTTGATTTTAATTTTGGAACTATAGATACAAAAGAAGGCAAACGCCCCTTATCGCAATCTACATTTTCAGTTTTTTTAGAAAACAGCGACAGGCAGATTCGGGAACAAGCATACAAAATGTTTTACGGTGTTTTTGAAGAACATAAAACGACGCTTGGAAGTCTTTATTCCGGCTCTGTAAATAAAGATGTAATCCAAGCGCGTATAAGAGGATACTCAAACGCACGGGAAGCGGCTCTTTTTCCAGATAATGTAAGTGAAACTGTTTACGATAATTTAATAACGGCTGTAAGCGGTAAACTTGATATCCTTCACCGTTATTATTCTCTTCGAAAACGCGCTTTAAAATTACAAGAATTGCGCCATTATGATGTATACGCTCCCCTTGCACCTAACGTTAAAAAAATTACAAGCTGGAATGAAGCGGTTGATCTTATAAGCAACGCACTCTCGCCCTTAGGTGACGAATATGTCTCAACTCTGCGCGAAGGTCTTTTAGGAAGATGGGCTGACCGTTACGAGAATAAAGGAAAACATTCGGGCGCATATTCTGCTGGAAAATACATAGGCGATCCGTACATTTTAATGAATTATAAAGACGATTCAATCCGCGATGTATTCACTCTTGCACATGAAGGCGGGCACTCTATGCACTCCTGGTATTCGGCGCGTAACAATCCTTTTATGCACTACGATTACTCCATCTTTGAGGCGGAAGTTGCAAGCACTTTTAACGAAGAACTTTTATTCCGTTATCTGCTAAAAAATTCTGACAGCGGCAATTTAAATTGCAAGGATATGCGCCTGTATTTAATCAACAAACATGCCGATGAACTTTTAGCGACTCTTTACCGTCAAACAATGTTCGCCGAATTTGAAAAAATAACCCACGAACTTCAAGAAGAAGGAACGCCTTTAACACTTGAAATCTTGCGGGGACAATACCGTAAATTACTGGAAAAATATTTTGGAAAAGAAATGATTCTTGAAGAAGCGAGCGATTTGGAAGGATTACGCATCCCTCACTTCTATCATGCGTTTTATGTTTATAAATACGCGACAGGAGTTTCCGCGGCTCTCGCTCTTGCAGACCGCGTCCTTGGCGGAGGCGCAAAGGAAAGAGAAGATTATTTTACTTTTTTAAAATCAGGCGGCTCTCGCTTTCCCATAGACGCATTAAAAGTTGCAGGAGTGGATATGAGTTCACCTGAACCTGTTAATGCAGCCTGCGACTCATTCGCTAAACTAGTCGATGAGTTGGAAAAATTGCTGTAGCGGTTTTTATACTTTACATACCTTCATAAGGGTCGTAAAAATTATTCATAATAACATAATGATCCTTTGGATAATCATAAGCAGTCCATGTTTCATAACCGTCAACGATAGCTTTGCAATCTTCATCAGATAAAGTGCTCATAAATTTTCTGCAATTCTCTATTATCATATTAGGTTTGTCAGGCGCTTTTATTACATATTCTTCCAGTTTTCTCATAGAAGGAAAAAGCAATTCATTTTCTAAAAGTATCAATCGGTAAAGACAATATATCATTCCATCGGCTATATGCAGACGCATAAATCCTTCCGGTTTGCATACTAACCAAAAATAATTATAAAACATTCTAAACATGCAATAAAATTTAAATTGCTTGTTTTTTACATCATCTTTTTGAAAGACAGGAATTTTTGCAGCTAACAAAGGTAAATCAGGATCATCGCAAAACAGAACACGCGCACAGGAAAACATATTACGCATAGGATCGTTTCCTTTTTCCGCAATCTCAATTAATTGATCGGCTGTCATATAATGAATGTTAAAATACCCGCCTTCGTAAGTGCATTTCCCGTGATATACCTCTTCAAGCCCTTCATTATTTTTTTTCTTTTCATGAAATTCTTTTGAAACTATGGCAACGCCGTCAATATCAGAATCTTCCCTCTCTGTTCCGGTAGCTATAGAACCGATTAAAAACAAAGCTTTTATTTCAGGATTTGCGCGGTAATGCTCTATCATGTTTTTTATGGATTCTTCGTGATGTTTATACATTTTAACTCCTTTTTAACAATCTATTTTATTTTAAGCTTCCGGTAAATACTAAATTTAACATATTTGCCGCTTTTCCATAATATTGAAAAAAGTCAAAAACTGCATTGATAATTTTAAAATCCCCCTCTTGACTAAATTTTAATTTTTTGATAGTTTTAGAGAATATTGGGGGCGTAGTGAAGCTGGTTTATCACGCTGGCCTGTCAAGCCGGAGATCGCGGGTTCAAGCCCCGTCGCTCCCGATAAAGCCCGTCTTATGGACGGGCTATTTTTTTACGGGCAGTAGCGCAGATGGTAGCGCGCTTGGTTCGGGACCAAGAGGTCCCCGGTTCAAATCCGGGTTGCCCGACATAAAAAACCATTTATTCGCTTGATGACAGCGCAGCAAATTTAACCGCAGCCTAAAACGCTCTTTCAAAGCACAACAGGGTGACAGCTTTTTCCTCTGCCGCAAAAATGTTTACCATTCTTTCGCTTTGCCGTCTGGTACAGTTATTTTAAAAGTTTCTCCAGAAGGTTCTATTACAAATAATCCATAATTTAATACAAGCTTTCTAATATCATCCGGTATAACAACTCCTGCAACAGCTCCCAAAAACAATCGTTTATCTCCATGTAAATCAGCGTATTTTCGCATTTTTTCAAGACGTTCAATATGCGCGTTTACATGATCGGAAATAAGTTTTGTTTTTACTTCTACAAGCATGGCTTTGCTGTAATTTTCAAGAAAATAATCAATTTCAAAGAAGATATTGTTTTGATGGTCTGCTACCTTAGTATTTTTGCTTGTTTTTTGGAAATTAAAACCAAGCTCATTGAATTTTTCTACTAAATTGGGAGCGATCATGTACTCTGATATTTCGCCTAAACGGTTGGAATACTCGCCAAACCTTTTATTTATATCCTTTATTTGGCGATCTGTCTCTTTCATCTGACGGTCTGTTTCTCTTTGACTTTCAGTAAGTTCTCTTTGACTCTCATTAAGTTCTCTTTGACTCTCAGTGAGTTTATCAATGTTCGCCCAGACTTGCTCGAAGGTAAGCCCTCTTGGGTAATCTATTTGTCCTTGTAAATCTGCCATATTGGCCTCGTTATTTTACGGCTTTCCTGCCGTTTAAAACACCGCAAAAAGCGGCGTTAACACTTGACTGTATAAAAACGGTCTGGTGGGGTATTGGTCTTATATTTATATTATACATCTTTTCAACGTTTTTGAAAGTAGTTATTTAAAATATTGTGGCTTTTACAAAACTTTCGAACCGCAGATTCGCGTTTTTTGGAAAAGCAACCTTAGATTAAGGTTAACAAATTGATTTTAAGTTTTCTGCTTTTTCTCTCTTTTTTCAAAGGCGCTTTCTAATGAAATTACAATTGATTCAGAAACAATCTGTTTTATTTCTTGTATTATCGATTTGTGTAATTTTTCCAGTTCGTTTTCGGAAGAATGCGGAGCTAGAAATAATTCATGGACTTCTATATTTAAAGCATTAGCGAGGTGTTCAATAACCTCTGATTTAGGAAAATTTCTGGCTATTTCTATCATGGAGATGTAATGAGTGGATACACCTGTCTTTTCTGCCAGTTTTTCCAGAGAAATCCCACATTTTTTACGGTTTTTCTTTAGATTTTCCGCAAAAAGTTCCCTAACATATGACATTTTTTTAGTTTTCTTACCTTTAAAGTAATAATATCTGTAAATTTCTTGTTGACTTACTATCTGTTTAATAAGTCATGTGTTTTTTCAGGAGGTTGTTATGAATAAGACAAAAAAGACCCACGCCGCTTCGGCTGCGCTGCTTGCGTCAGTTCTGGGATTTATTACTATTGTTGAAATAATCGGATTCGGGTTTACAGCTTGCGGCAGCGGTGATGATGACAGCGGCGGTACACATACACCCAGGGGGGCAATATACACATATGGTGCCAGCTACCACATGCTTGTACTTTCCATTTTTTAACCACTGAGTACACGGAGTTTCACGGAGGAAAGAAGATTTTCGTACATAAACCTCCGTGTCCTCTGTGGTTTTTATTCTTCTCGGACAGCCCCGTTATATCAAACAATAAACAAAGTAGTATACACATATGGTGCCTGATACCGAAAACCTCTGTTAAAGTAATTCTGACAAACATAAATTTTATTAGGTAAGTTTTAAGTGTATCTTCGCAAAATTTAAAAGAGTTCGCTTTCTTTTTGATAATCATTTCCTAATTATTCATAACATTTTTATATCTATATTTAAAACACTTCGATAATGCCGTTGTCGTATATTTCATCTAACGCATCACGATCTTCAGGAGTGATGTCACCTAGAGCTACACATAACCCTTATCATCCTCCGACGGAAATTCTCTTTTATCGAACAGAAGCCAGCAGTTTTCAAACTCGCTTTTTGCTTTTAAATAGTTTGAAACACCTTTATTTAAACAAAGCCATTTACATCGGCGCCTCTGACTTTATCGTAAAATCTATTAAGCCGAAGGAATTGAATTATAAAGCCGCCAACCATATAAGGAGCGCGGAGCAAATACGGTTGTTTAAAGACAACTTAAAAGCAACATGGGTAATTAGAAGACCCTAAGTGATTTTTTAAATTAACTCTTTACATTATGACACCTTCTGATATATACTGCAATCGGATTACTAAATATGCTTTATTCAAAAATGTTTATTCCTACACTCAGAGAAGTTCCTGCAGATGCGGTTATCGCAAGCCACAGGCTGATGTTCCGCGCAGGCTTGCTGCGAAAACTTGCCAACGGGCTTTTTGCATACCTTCCTCTAGGGCTTCGCGCTTTCAGAAAAGTAGAAAAAATTATCCGCGAAGAAATGAATAATGCAGGCGCTCTTGAAATAAAACCGACAGTAGTCATCCCCGCTGAATTATGGAAAGAATCAGGGCGATGGGAATCAATGGGCGAATCGATGCTGCGCGCAAAAAACCGTTTAAACAATGATTTTGTAATCTCCCCCACCGCAGAAGAAGCATGTACCGCAATTGTACGCGATGAACTTTCAAGTTACCGTCAGTTGCCTCTCACGCTTTATCAAATAAACACAAAATTCCGCGATGAAATCCGCCCGCGTTACGGTGTCATGCGCGGACGCGAATTTATAATGAAAGACGCATACTCATGGCACACTGATGAAAAAAGCCTTGATGACACTTACCAAACAATGGGGCGTGCATACAGGCGCATCTTTCAGCGCTGCGGGCTTTCTGTAATTCCTGTAAAAGCGGACTCTGGTGCCATGGGCGGCAGCGGCTCTGAAGAGTTCATGGTGGAAAGCGATGTCGGCGACAATACGCTTATCCTTTGCAAAGCTTGCGATTATGCGGCTAACGTAGAGAAAGCATCATGCAAAGCTGACTTTACT
>Ga0209755_10002827_pt1 | contig 22843 bp, 19 predicted proteins | sample TergutCo191P1_FD_187301 | JGI IMG/M metagenome (GOLD analysis project Ga0209755, IMG submission 187301) | Cornitermes sp. P1 segment gut microbial communities from Petit-Saut dam, French Guiana - Co191P1 (SPAdes) (version 2) | ecosystem: Host-associated > Arthropoda: Insects > Digestive system... | reverse complement strand
GTTAGTTGACTCACAAGTCCGGCATTTTCTCGCCTAACGGCTGCGAAAATGCAGTAAATTATAATGAAGTTGTTCAATAACTGAAGTTATCGAACAACTCTATTATATTCTTGACGCAATTTCGTCTAAAAATTCCCATGAATTTAAGGTTTTAACGCCTTGACCGCAAAGACGGGCAAGGTCTCCTGTCATGATTCCGCCTTCGATGACACCTAACACTGTTTCTTCCAGTTTTTTTGCGAAAGAGGAAAGTTCCCCAATGCCGTCAAGCTGCGCTCTTTTAGATAACGCTCCTGTCCATGCGAAAATAAGAGCCGCCGGATTTGTGCTTGTTTTCTCTCCCTTTAAAAACCGGTAGTAATGCTGCTGCACAGTACCGTGGGCTGCTTCATACTCAAAAACGCCGGAGGGCGACACAAGTACGCTTGTCATCATGGCAAGGCTTCCCGCCGCGCTTGCGATCATATCGCTTTGAACGTCGCCGTCGTAATTTTTACAAGCCCATAAAAAGCCGCCTTCGCTTTTTACAACGCGCGCCACAGCGTCGTCGATTAATGTGTAAAAATACTCGATGCCCGCTTCTTTGCATTTTTCTTTAAATTCAGTTTCGTAAACTTCATTAAAAATTATTTTAAAACGGCCGTCATAAATTTTTGAAATCGTATCTTTGGTAGAAAACCATAAGGGAATTTTTTCGGCAATCGCGTAAAGAAAGCAGGCGCGCGCGAAACTTCTTATTGAATCATCCATGTTGTGCATTCCCTGAACGATTCCGCGTCCTTCAAAATCTGCTACTTTTATGCTTTTCTGCGTACCGTCTTTTTTTGTGTATACAAGCTCAACCTTGCCCGGTCCGTCAATTTCCATTTCAACGGCTTTGTAAACATCGCCGTAAGCGTGGCGGCCTATAACGATGGGCGCTTTCCATGTGCTGACAGTAGGTTTTACGCATTTTACTGAAATCGGTTTTCTGAATACCGTCCCGTCCAGAATTGCCCTGATTGTCGCGTTAGGACTTGGAAGAAGCTGCTTCAAATTATATTCGCTCTGCCTTGCCGCGTTTGACGTAATTGTCGCGCACTTAACGCCTACGCCGAATTTTTTTATAGCGTGGGCGGATTTAACGGTGACATCATCATTTGTTTCATCACGGTTTTTAAGCCCAAGGTCAAAATATTCTGTTTTAAGATCGATAAACGGAAGTAAAAGCTTGTTTTTAATTTCTTTCCATAAAACGCGCGTCATCTCATCCCCGTCAAGTTCGACAATGGGGGTTTTCATGTTTATTTTCGCCATAACAGCAGTATAAGCGATTATTTATTATTTAGCAAATAGGAAATAATGTCTTTTATCTCATACTCTGTGCTTTTGCGCGTTTTTAAATCGCGAAGCGCCGCTTTGTCTTTAAGCGGGTCTTTGCCCGGTATTAGCACATAACGCATGCCTTTTTTCTCCGCCAGCATAAACTGTTTTACAAGCTGCTTTTCAGAGCCGCCATGATCTAAAAAGACTTCGCATGGAATTCCTTCGCCGCGAAGCCATCCTGCCAGTTTCTGATACTGGCCTGATTTATCCTCTTCGACGCATGCTATTGCGGTAAAACAATTTTCAGCGGCAGGCAGTTTATTCAGGCTTTCAAGAGCGGCAAGAAGCCTGTCAAGACCGATTGAAGAGCCGACTCCGCTGATGCTGCCGCCTTTTGAGTAAAGACCGGCAAGGTTATCATACCTTCCGCCCGAGCAAACCGAGCCGATATCGGGAAGTTCATTTAAAAATGTTTCAAACACTACGCCTGTGTAATAATCAAGTCCCCTTGTTATGGAGGGATTAAAGATAAAAGGCTCGCCCTTTTGAGTGTCATTAGATGAATCGATCATAAAATTGCGGAGGGCTGTTAAACGATCCGCCTCGGGCGACGGTCCTCCTGTAAGCTCTGTTATGTGATCAAGAAGGCCGGAAAAACCGCCCCTGGCTTCGGTGAAATCTAGAATTTTTTCCGCGTTTTTTTCGCCTGTAAGCTCTGTCAGGTTTTTTAATGTCTCTTCTTTGCCGGCCTTGGAAATTTTATCCACCGTCCGGAGAATGTCCGCGGATTTTTCATTTTGCCCGATATGCGAAAGAAATCTGTTAAAAAGCCCTCTGTGGTTTATGTGAATAGAAACATCAAGCCCAAGGATTAAAAAAATTTCTTTTATCAGCAGTAAAATTTCAAAATCTGAAGCGGGGCTGTCGCTTCCTATGATATCAAAATCGCATTGGGTAAATTCACGGTAGCGGCCGCGCTGGGTGTTCTCGCCTCTCCATACTTTGCCTATATGATATCTTTTAAAGGGGAAAACAAGTTCTTCCCTGTGAAGCGCGGTATAACGCGCGAAAGGGACAGTAAGATCAAAGCGAAGAGCGACATCGCGCCCGCCGTTGTCTTTGAACCTGTAGATTTGTTTTTCTGTTTCGCCTCCGCCTTTGCCTAAAAGGATTTCCGTGTATTCAATGGCCGGAGTATCGATTGGGACAAAACCAAAGGAGATAAACGCGTCTTCAATTTTTTGCGTTAATCCGCGGCGGATTATTTCCGCCTCAGGAAGAAAATCCCTGAAACCTTTTAATATTTTTGGTTCGATAAATGTGATCATAATTTCTTTATACTGTATGTTACGCCGGAAGGCGATACAGTTACAAGACAGTAGCTCCTTGTCATAACGTAATCTTCCAAAGATACATATTTTACATTTCCCACTTCATTATATACGCTTTTATGCAAATGCCCCATAAACATTATGTCGCATTTATTTCTTAAAATTGAAATAATTCGCGCTCTTTCTTTAATATCAACCACATGTTTCATATCGCCGGGACTATTTATAAAAAGAGAAGCGTGTGAAAAAACAAACACCCGCTCGTCCTTATTTACTGTTCTCAATTCGTTTTCAAGCCAGTCAAGCTGCTTTTTGCCGATAAAAGCGTTTGCAGTATCAATTATGAAAAGCGTAATGCCATCTCCTTTTATTTTATAACTTGTTGAGCCGATATAATCTTTCCAGACATTCCAGTTGCCGAAAAATATATCGTGGTTTCCTATGACAGGGTAACATGGTACGCTGCCAAAAGTTGCAGCTAATTCTATAAAATTTTTAACATCATGCTCTGCGCCGTATTGGGTTATATCGCCTATAAAAACAATAAATTTAATATTATTAGAAGTATCATTAATTAAATCGGTTAATTTCTCAAGGTTAAACATGTTCCCGTCTTCTATATGGGTATCAGTAAGAACTATAAATGAATAATCATTACCCACTGATAATGATCCATTTGGATTAACCATTTTAATTATATTTTTTGATTCTAAACGATGATCCAGATCAGTTGATGTAAATAAACCGAATAAATCATTATTGCACGCAGTTACAGAAAATATAATAATTAATGAAAATAAAACTAATTTATATAATTGCTTTACCATGAAAACCTGACCCCTCCTTTATACGAAATTCCGTAAAAGGTAGTTGTAAGTCCGTCAATTCCGCTCTGCATAAGTTCAATTTCATTTAACATCGACCAGGTTTTGTTAAAGCGAATAACAGCGCTCATATTAAGCCAAATGGCGTTAAGATTTCTCGCGTGAAAATCGTTGAAATTACCGATAATAATTCCCATGTTGAATTTGTCATTATCAACAAAAACACAATAAATTGAAAATGAAAAAACCGGTTCAAATTGCGGCTTTTCATCAAAGAATGACGATAGCCTGAAGTTCATTCCCAATGACGTTCCAAAGCGTTTTGCGTTATACGAAATCACGGGAAATATGGAATGTGTTTTAACATCAAAATCCAAAAAACTGTTGTAAATATATGAAAAAGAAAAACATAAAGGCGAAATGTATTTTGAAAAATTTACAAACGGAGTGAAACCTGCCTTTAGAAACGTGTTAATGTCGCGGTTTATGGAACTCTTTCCATACGCGGCTCCCGCCCTGAAACTAAAAAGATTATTTAAACTGATTAACCCGGTGAAAGAAAGTTCCGCGTAGTTGTAGTGCCCAAGGGTGTACTCCCCCAGAATATGCGCTTCTACATTGCCGGATATATTAAAAGAAGAGATTTCGCTCTGAGCGGATAAAACGCAGCAAAATGATAAAAAAAGGAGGAATGAAAATATCCCTGTCTTTAAATTCATTGCTGTATTATTACATAAAAAAGTATAAATTGCTATACTTTATCCATGGATTTAAACCCTGCCGGAAAAAACGAAAAATATATAAAAATGACTACTAAGCCTGTAGAAAAACTGATACTTGGTCTGGCAGGTCCAAGCATCGCGATAATGCTGACTTCCGCAATTTATAATATAACGGATACTTTTTTTGTAAGTTCGCTCGGTACAAGCCAGATTGCAGCAGTAGGAATTGGCATGCCCTTGATGGCTGTTATTCAGGCGATGGGCTTTTTCTTCGGACAGGGGTCGGGAAATTTCATGTCGAGGGCGTTAGGAGCGCAGGATAATGAGGGCGCTTTAAAAATGGCGGCGACAGGACTTGTAAGCAGTTTTATAATAATGTCATGTATCGCGGCCGCTTGTATTTTTTCTCTTGGATCTTTAGCTGACGCTCTTGGCGCTACTGTGACAATTCTTCCTTATGCAAAGGATTATTTTCTGTTTATATTGATCGCTTCTCCGTGGATGGTAGGAGCGACTGTTTTAAACCAGCAGCTTCGTTTTCAGGGGAGCGCCGCGATAGCGATGGCAGGAATGCTTTCAGGAGCGATACTTAATATTTTTTTAGATCCGCTTTTTATTTTTGTTTTGGATCTTGGCATAATGGGAGCGGGCATCGCGACCTTAATAGCGCAGATGACAAGTTTCTTTATCCTGTTTTTTTATGCGGTAAGAAGCAAGGGAAATATTCCGGTTAAATTTAAATATTTTTCGCCTTCATTAAAACGGTATACGGAAATGTTCCGCGGCGGAGTTCCAGCGTTAATCCGGCAGAGTCTTATGAGCGTTGCCGCGATCGTTATCAATCATTTCGCGCGTCCTTACGGAGACGCCGCGATTGCCGGCATATCAATCGCAAGCAGAATATCGATGTTTGTGACTTCGGTAATGCTTGGCTTTGGACAGGGGTTTCAGCCGGTGTGCGGTTTCAATTACGGAGCGAAAATTTACAGCAGAGTCAGAAAATCGTTTTGGTTCTGCGTGCGGATTTCCACAGCGGGGCTTTTATTTTTTGCGATCATACTCGCGATATTCGCGCCGCAGATAATCACGCTGTTCAGAAAAGACGATCTTGATGTAATCGCGATTGGGACTTTTGGGTTAAGGCTTCAATGCATCAGCCTCCCTTTTATCGCCGGAATAATAATTGTAAATATGATGACTCAGACAATGGGAAAAGCCCTTGAAGCAAGCATTGTTGCGTTTTCCCGTCAGGGGCTTTTTCTGATACCAAGTCTTTTTATACTCGGCTCGCTTTACGGACTTACGGGCATTCAGGTGGCAAGGCCTGTCGCAGAGCTTATAAGTCTTGTGATTGTAATTCCGGTGATGATAAGAACATTAAAAAGCATTTCCATTCCTGACGGAAAAACTTCTGACAGTGTTTCGCCTGAATCATAAAATAAATTAAATATACAGATAACGCTTAATTTTCATAGTCGGCGTTTTTTCAAACGGCTCATATTTAATTTCGATTTTACTTAGGCGCGAGAAAGCCGCAAGTTTTTTGTTTGCCCATAAACGAAGATCCTCAAGCGCGTGTTCGACAACGCCTGCCGCTGTTTTAGCGGCCCCTGCAGCGAAGCTTCCAGCTCCCGCAGCAAAGCTTCCAGCCTCGCTCAGTCTGACTAATGCAATTAACTCGCCTTTTTTCCCTGAATAAACAAGCGACTCTTCAATAAGCCCAGATGATCCCAACAATCCTTCGATTTCTTCAGGATAAATATTTTCCCCGGACGGTCCAAGGATCAAAGCTTTTATCCTTCCAAGTATATGAAGGCGGCCGTTTTTATCGATTCTGCCAAGGTCGCCTGTTCTAAGCCATCCGTCGGATGTTAAAGCTTCTTTAGTTTTTTCTTCGTCATTCAAGTAACCCATCATGACATTCGGGCCTTTCACCTGAATTTCACCTTCGTTGGACTGTTGATTTGAAAGGCATTTTACAATACGAAGCGTTACGTTTTGCGCGGATGATATACCTGAATGCAGGAAAAATTTCCGCGGTGAATTTCCCGCAACTAAAGGGGCTGCTTCCGTAAGGCCGTATCCGATGGAATAGGGGAATCTTGCCTTATAAAGAAAATTTTCAACTTCGGATGAAAGAGGCGCTCCTCCGATTCCTAAAAAACGGATGCAGCCTCCAAACGCGCAGGCGAGCTTACGCCCCGCGGCGCGGATTGCCAAATTACGCGTTATAATAAATTTATATAATTTATTATTTTTTAATTTCGGCGCGATCGAGTTATTATAAATTTTTTCTATAAGCAGAGGCACGCAAATCATCGCTGTAGGACGCACTGTTTTTAAAGCAGGCAGAAGTACAGAAGGAGATGGAGGCTTGTCAAGGTAAGTAATACACGCGCCGCTAATAACAGGAGCTATAAGGCCAAGAGAACATTCATAAGAGTGCGCTAACGGAAGCACGGATAAAAGTCTGTCATGCGGGAATAACATTACATAGGAAAGCGAAGATAACGCGCTTGAAATAATATTTTTTCCTGACAGCATCACACCCTTGCTGTTTCCCTGAGTTCCGCTTGTGTAAATGACAGTCGCAAGATCATCTGAGTTCTGTACCGCGTAATTTTCATAATTAGTATCTTCGTTAATATTTACTTCTGTATTAAAACATGAAAAATTTTCCGCTGTGTTGTCAAAAATCAAAAAAGGCATTTTTGAAAAAACCGGCTGTGTTATCATGCTGCTGTGTTTTTCAAACATTGATCTGCTGATACAGACAAGGCAGGCTTCGCAGTGGCCGGCGATATTTTCAATTTGCGCAAAAGAAAAACCTGATAAAAGCGGAACAGAAACAGCGCCGGAAAGCGCGATCCCAAAATATGTTACAGGCCATGCAGGGCAGTTTTCAGATATCAAAATTACTCTGCCGCCCTTTTCAACGCCAAGCCTTTTTAAAATTGCGGCAATATTTTTCGCTCTTTGTCCCATTTGGAAGTATGTTATTTTATTTGTAACTTCATTATCACAGAACATTGCGAAAGCAGGTTTATCTTTATATAACGCAGCGCAAGTCAGGCATAAATTTGAAAGAGTCGCGTTGGAAAAAGTTCCATTGACTGAAGAATTCGATTTCTCTCGATTCATACATATTTAGAGCGGCTTCTTGTAATAAAGTTGCAGGCATCAGAATGAGATTCTTCAATATAATTGTAAAAAATGATATAATGTTTTCATGTTTAACAGTATTTATGGGATTGTAAGCGGAAAAAGCGGTGATGCTTTATTTTTGCTTTCAGGCGATATCGAATGGGAAATTTCCATGCCATTAAATGACATTCAAACCTTCGCGTTAAAAAACGAATGCAGGGTTTTTACATGGCTTTACCATCGCGAGGATTTAGTTAAGCTTTTTGGATTTTCAAATGAGAAAAGAAGAAACACATTTTTAGAACTTTTAAAAGTTGAAGGAATCGGCCCAAAGGCAGCCGTTAAAATAATGAGCGGAATAAGCCAGGATGATTTAGAAAAAGCTCTGGAAAACAGCGATTTGCCGCGCCTTGAAGCTGTCCCCGGCCTTGGAAAGAAAACAGCTCAAAAAATGCTCTTGTCATTAAAAGGAAAACTTGTTCAGACTAAGGAAGCGCAGGTTTTATCTTCGCCTTACAATGACTTAATCGAAGCGTTAGTTGACATGGGGTTTGACAGAAAAGCGGCGTCCGACGCGCTGTCAAAGGCGGAGGCGGGAATCAACGCTGATTTAACCGCGTCTGAGAGGGAAAAATTTCTTTTTCAGGAAGCGATTGTTTATCTGAGTGCGACATGAAAAAAGAAGAAAGCCCTGTCCGCCCGCAGTTAATAAAAGAAGAAACGCAGGACATGGCACTGCGCCCGCGTTACCTTAAAGAATTCCTGGGGCAAAAAACGATGAAGGAAAATCTTTCTGTTTTTATAAGCGCCGCAAAGCAGCGCGGAGATTCACTTGATCATCTTTTTTTAATAGGGCCCGCTGGGTTAGGTAAAACTACGATGGCGCAGGTAGTCGCCAATGAACTTGAATCGGGCTTTATTCAGACAACGGCGCCAGCGCTTGAAAAACCGAAAGATCTTGTAGGTTTTTTAACTAATTTAAAAAAAGGCGATGTGTTTTTTATCGACGAAATCCACAGCTTAAAACCGGCTATAGAAGAGCTTTTATATATCGCGATGGAAGATTACGGAATTGACTGGGTAGTAGGGCAGGGGCCGATGGCCAGAACGATAAGAATTGCCATAAAACCTTTTACTCTTATCGGCGCGACTACAAAGGCCGGCATTGTTTCAAGTCCTCTTATAAGCCGTTTTGGCATTACGTGCAAATTTTCATTTTATGAGCAAGCTGATCTGGAAGCGATTGTCCGCCGCTCCGCTTCGCTGTTAAATGTAAAGATCGAAGAAGACGCCGTATCGCTTCTAGCAAAATCATCGCGGGGCACTCCGAGAGTTGTAAATCAATTATTAAAACGGATGAGGGATTTCGCGCAATACGCAGGTGAAAAATCAATTACCTCTGTTGTTGTAAAAAAAGGACTGTCGCGCCTTGAAATTGACGAACTTGGCCTTGAAAAACAGGACAGGGAAATTTTAAAAATAATTATTGAGCGCTATAAAGGCGGCCCTGTAGGAGCGGAGACTCTTGCGATTTCCATAGGTGAATCCGTAGAAACGCTTGAAGATTACTACGAGCCGTTTTTGATTCAGGCAGGACTCATTCAGCGCACTCCGCGCGGAAGGGTTGTAACAAGTTTAGGTTACGGACATTTGGGCTTGAAACCGAATAGCAATACAGAAAACGAATTATTTTAACAGGTTATTTTGAAAACAAGCGAGTTTAATTTTTATCTTCCTGAACATTTAATCGCGCAGACTCCGCCTCTTCAGCGCGGGAACAGCAGATTGATGACAGTCGATCGAAGCTGCCAGGAGCGTATGCATAAAAAAGCAGGAGAGCTTGCGGAAATTCTTTGCGCTCAAAAATTTTTAAGCCCTGAAGGGAAACCGCCTCTTCTTGTTTTTAACGATTCTAAAGTACGCAAGGCTCGTCTTACGGGAAGATCCGGCGGTACAGGAGCGTTAGTTGAATTTTTATTATTAGAACAAGTAAGGAATGAAGAATGTGGAATTAGGAATTTGGAATGGAAGGTGCTTACAAAAAGAACAAAAAGGCAAAAGAAAGGGAATAAGTATTCGTTTTTTGATTCACAAGATAAGGAAGTTAACAGATGCGAAATAATAAAAGAAGATGAAGAGTTTCGTTTTATTAAATTTGAAAACGGCATAGATGATGATTTTCTTGAAAAATACGGACACATTCCCTTGCCGCCATATATTAAAAGAAAAGACGTTAAAGAAGACGCTGATCGTTATCAGACAATTTACGCTAAGGAAACAGGATCGGCGGCAGCGCCTACAGCGGGATTGCACTTTACGCAGGATTTGCTTGATTCACTTGATAAAAAGGGAATAGAAAAGGCATTTGTTACCCTGCACGTGGGGCTTGGAACATTTCTTCCTGTACGAAGTGAAAATATAGAAGATCATAAAATGCACGAAGAACAGTTTCAGATAACAGAGAAAAACGCTGTAATTATCGAAAACGCGTTAAATGAAAAAAGAAAAATAATCGCTGTAGGGACTACAAGTCTTCGCGTCCTTGAAAGCGCGTATTCTTTTGATGCGAATAGCAAAAAAAAATCAATTAAACGCGGCATACAGAGCACGTCAATTTTTATATATCCCGGTTACGAGTTTAAAGCGGTTAACGCCCTCTTTACCAATTTTCACACTCCGTTTTCCACCTTATTGATGCTTGTCTGCGCTTTTGCCGGAAAAAAATTAATCCTTGAAAGTTATGAAGAAGCGGTAAAAGAAGAGTATCGTTTTTTCAGTTACGGAGACGCGATGCTGATTTACTAATCACCTGATAGTAAAATAAAAAGGGTAGCGGTAGCGGCTTGACACAGGCTCGTTATTCGCATACGCCGGCTCTCCTTTTTTTCCGATAAACGCCTTGACAGCCGCTTCACCGAATCCTCTGCCTTCCGGCTCTTCAAAAACAACATTGGCGCTCACAATAACACCTGTGCGATCCACAAACAATTCAAGCGTAACTCTGCCTTCAATTCCCGAACGAAGAGCGATAGGAGGATAAACAACATCAGCCATAAAAGCGCTTTCATTAAATTTCGGATGCTTGGATATTTGATGCATCGCAAGATAATCATATTCCTGCTGCGCAGGCGCTAGTATATAAGGTTCATCTGAGGCTGATACAACTGTAATAGGAGTTTCTGTTTCTATCATGTATTCCGCAATTCCTGAGGTCTGCGGAATTTCTGAATATAATGAAGAAACTGTTAATACCGGAATTGGAATATCTATAATCGGGGGCGGCTCATATTCAGAAAGATCTGTTACCTTCATTACTCTTGCTGTTTCCTCTGGTTCATAAACAGTTTTTTTTGTTTCAAACACTAAAAGTAAAATTAAGGCAAGATGAAGAACGCAGACAAAAATAATTATTAGAAGGCGAAGAAATTTTTCATTCATATGTTTTTACCACAAAACTTACAACACGGTATTGAAGAATCTGAAGCACTTCAAGCACGCTGTTTATTTTTTCGTACTGTGTATTTCTGTCAGCGATTATATGAACTCTTGTATCAGGCGAGTTTAAATACAAATAAGATATTTTTAATTCAAGAGAACGGTAATCTGAGGGATAGCCGTCAAGGTAAATATTTCCGTTTATATCAATCCAGATTTCAAGATTTTTATCCGCGGTCGCTTTTAAAGCCGACCTTGCCTCAGGATAATCTATTTTAACTTCTTTTCTGTAGTTAATAAGGGATACAAGCATAATAAAAATAAGTAAAAGAAAAGCGATATCTGACATTGAGAAAGTAGGTATAAAAAAAACATTCCTGCGGCGTTTAATATTCATAACAGATCCTTTTTCATGGAAAAAGAAAATGAATCAATCCGCATATCCTGCGCGAGCTCTACAAAACTAACGACATTCTGCCATTTTGCCCTGCTGTCAATATTGATAATAACTGCGATATTAGGATTTTGTCTCTGTGCGCTTTGAATCAGCGCGCCCGCTCTCTGAATGCTTAAAACATCGCTGCCGTAAATAATTTCTCCCTGCGAGTTCATTTCAAAGCGCAGAAGATCATCTTTTAAAATAAGCCTTGCCGAGTCTTTCGCCGGAAGGTCAACAATAAAACCTTTACTAAAACTGAATCCGGCGATAACAAGAAAATAAATAATAAGAAGAAAAGCAAGATCGCTTGCTGCGCAGGTTTCAAGAAAGCCTGTTTTCTTGCGGCGTTTTATTTTCATGACTGGCTTTCTGTGTTTACTGCGGGCGCGGAAAATTTCAGCGAAAGAGAAGCGATTATCCCTGAACATGAGCCTTCAATTTTTGAAGCGAATCTGTCAATGATATGACTGAAAATCGAGTGGGAGATCATAGCGATAATAGCGATAATAAGGCCGAATACTGTTGTGATCAGCGCTTCATAGATTCCGTTAGCTACAATCTGCGCGTTTACTTCTGCAGCTTCGGCGATCGATCTGAAAGCGCCGATCATTCCGGTTACTGTTCCAAGAAAACCAGTCAGCGGCGAAAGAGAGCCAAGGGCTGTAAGAAAATTTAATCCGTTTTCAAGAGAGTTAATGCAGTTCATCGCTTCAGTTTCCGCGGCTCTTTCAAGGCGATGTTCAGAAAAATTCCGGCTTTGTTTTACGTTTTGAACAAGCGTTAAAAGCACCCTGGCTCCCATTCGCTTTTTTGTCAGCGGCAAAAGATAATCCTCCGCCGCGTTAAAATCATTTTTTTCAATGAAGCTGTTTATCTCTATCTGTAAATCATTTACTTCCAGATTATGGTATAAAAGAAAAATAACGCGTTCAATTGTTATTGCCACAACTATGATAGAAAAAATTAAAAGCGGCCACATAATAATTCCGCCAAGCTGAAAAAGTTCCATTAGTGAAAAAGAAGATGTTTCCATTTAAGATCCCGCCCTTGTTAAAATAATTTTATTAGATAAAATTTCTGTAATATTTTCCCATTCATAAAACATATATATCCAGCTTAACGCCTCTTCCCAGTCCCGCAGAAGCGTTCCTGAATTTCGGACATTAACAAGTTCCTGCGGGAACACGCGATCTGTGTAACTTGTGTTCCAGTTAATGTCTTCGGCATTAAAAAAAACATCGCCGCTCTGATGCCAGCTGTCTGGTCTGCCTTTTTTTGAGACTACTTCAGGAAATAAAAACGGTCTCCAGTATTTTTCAAAATCTTTAATGTTCTGATTTTTCCCGCCATAATCAATAGAGAGCATCCATTCTGTAATTGTTGTTATGCGATCATAGCGGCCGCGAAGGGAAGCAAGAGCCTCGCTGCCTGTTATGCGCGTATCATATCTGTGAATACGGGCGTTTGTAATCCCCGCAAACTCAATATCTTCTGTTATCTCAAAAGACGCAAGCTGCTGTTTTTCTATTTCATTTAAATATATACGCCCTGTTCCCATGATTTGAAGAGTAAATTCATTCCAGCCGAATACGCTTGCGGCAAGGTAATCAAGCGAGGTAAACTGAAAATATCCGCTTGATTCAGGATATGATCCTCTTAATTTAAACATCGGGTATTTTTTTAAAGATATAGTTACAGCTCTTTGTTTATCTTTATTTTCTGTAACAGTGATTTCCAGTTCATCCTGCTGACCGGATTTAAAAACAGCGATCGTTTTTTCTAAAAAAGCACTGCCGTCAAGCATTTGACCTGCTTCTTCCATCAATGAAAGGCAGCTATTTAAAAAGAAAGTAAAAGAAAAAATAATAAATATTTTATAATTATTCATTCCACATTTACCATTCCTCATTACACATTCCTTTTTTTAATAACTCATTTTAAAGCCAAACGAAGGAATAGGTATTGGCATATCAAAACTTGCGGAGAAACTGCCTTCGTCAATTTCACCTGTATACTGGTTAAAAGTTGTGTTTCCTTGTGCAGTATACAATAATCCAAGCACATTTTCTACAGCAAGGTAAAGTTCCCATCGTGTTTTTCCTGAACTGTTTCCTCCGAAGATAGAAAATTTTAAATCCATAGTAACAGACGGAGTAGTGCGGTAATTTTCATCAAGATAATTCTCCCAGACATATTTTTCAATAAATTTTCCATCATTAAGACGATAAACAGGATAACTTTTAGGACCTTCTTCGGAGCGCCTGAGTAATGGCACGCCGGATGCGACTCCCAGGCGCATATAGATGTTCATGTTTTGAACCGGCTTATAATTAAAAATAAAATTTATAGTATGAAATCTGTGAAAAGAAGGAAAATACCAGTCCGGGCCGCGGATTCCTCCTCCGATTCCTCTTGCGCCAAGTATGCCGTAAGGCTCGCGGTACTTCGCCCAGCTGAATGAATATGAGATCCAGCCGTCCCAAAAACGCGACTGCATTTTCTGAAGCATAACATCAATGCCCCATACAATTCCTTCGCCGTCGAATTTCGGCTGAATATCATATCCGTCCTGTTCGTTTGCAAGTAAAACATACATTCGATCATAAACATATTTATAATAGCCTTCAATGCTAAGTTTTATTGACTTAGGTAATTCAAAATTAAAGCCAACGATCGATGTCCATGAACGGTTAGGCTTTATTTTATCAATGTTATATCTTTCTTCCGCGGAAAAAACACTGTCGTTTATTGAAGAAAAAAGTCCTGTTCCAAGGCAAAGATCAATCTTCTTAAAAAATCCTGTGCCGTTTAACAGATTAAATTCAAGGTTAAAGCGCGGATTAAAAACAATATCGCTGTTAATACTAAAATTATTTTTGCCTGTTAAAATAAAATGATCTATGCGAAGGCCAAGTTCAATATTTAGTTTGCTTACAGGGTTGTATTCGCCAAGTATATATAATGATGTTGATAATAAATTATTGCTTGAGTCCGGCGAATAATTAACCGGCCTTATAATTCTTATTCCCTGAGCTAAATCGTCGGTAAATGACGGAAAATTTGATTTAATTTGTAACAAAATTATATCTTGAAAATCTTTGGGCAGAGATTTAAAATTAATTTCTGCGGATGCGTTCTGAATGCCTGTTATATTGAAATGATTGTACATTGCCTGAATGCCGGCGGATAAAAGAAGATAATCATTTATTCCCCAGTCAAAATCAATTCTTCCCTGAAGATTTAAATTGGATTCGCTTTGATCGATATATCCGCCGTCCTGAAAGCTGTAATTTGCGCCAAGAAAAGGGGCGTACAAAGGATTATTTTTTATACCGTTTTCAGAAAACGGCCTGTTAATATCATAATTTATGTTTCCGAAATTTACCTGTTCTTCGTATCCTGAACCGATTAAAAATTTTAAAAGCATATCAGCGTTTGGATTCCATGAAACAGTTGAAGTAAAAAACGCATGATAATTAGTAAATAGGAATTCTATAATTGTATTACTGTTTAATAAATTATCTACTATGCTTGAATTGTTAAACGCAATACCGACGCCGTCCATGCCGAAAAAAGCGGTAGCGGAAAGCTCCAGATTGTCATTGAATCTGTAACTGCCGTTAGCGGTTAAGGCTCTTATGTAGGGGACAGGACCAAACGCCTTTACAAGAGAAAGTTCGGGAATAAAATCTGATAACCCGCCTGCTAAAAAAAGAACAGGATCGTAGTACGTTATACGCCCCATAAGCAATATTCCGCCTTTGCCTGAAAAAGGGATGGAAAGGTTAAAATTCGCAGCGCTTGTACTTATGCTAAGCTCCGCCTGAGTTTCTGTAGACGACGGATTTTTTGAAGTTATTTCCAATAAACCTGAAATTGTATGTCCGTAACGCGATGAAAAAACTCCGTGAGATAACTGCGCGCTTTGCACCATTCTGGGATCAAATATTGAAAAAGTGCCTCCCCAGAAAAAAGGATTGTTAATATAAAAACCGTTTAATGACGCGCTCATGTCTCCCGGCTGGCCGCCCCTTATACTCGGCTCTGCGTCAAGAAAGCCCGAATAGCTGACCCCCGGCAGCAATTTAATTGTGCTCATAACGTCTTCTATTATGCCGATTTCGGCTGTCTGTGCGATTTCTCTTTCACCTACCGCAACGCTGCGTCCTGTCCTTGATTCACTCGATCCCGGCCGTGCCGCCTCGATTATTAAGTCGCGACCCTGCATAATTAACGCAATATGAAGGCTAATGGTAAATTCATCTCCTGTAAGCGGGAGCGTTAAAATACCAGCTTCATATCCGGGATAAAACGCTTGAATAACAACTTGTCTGTTATCTGGAACAAGCACAAAAGCGCTGCCGTCTGCGCCGCAGATATATTCTCTTCCGCCCCTGACGCGTACCATTGCTCCTTCAAGCGGAATTTTTAAATCCGCGTCATTTACAATAATTGTGACATCACGGGAAAAAGCGGGGATTGTTATCATAAAAAAAAGTATTAAAAGAAAAAATACTATTTTCTTATCAGGAGGATTGTCAGGAATCAAAAGCTCCTCCGATTAATTCATTTACAGTCTCTAATAGATTCTGATTATTAGAAGAATTTTTTATAATGTATCTTGACGCTCCAAGTGAGAGAACTTTTGTCTTTTCTTCTTCTACAGAGATTGATGAAATAACAATAATCGGCACGCTGGCGTGTTCAACGCTTTTTTTGATATTTTCAATAAGCGCGTAACCATCCATTTCAGGCATATTGATATCTGTGCAGATTAAATCGTAATTTTTTAATTTTATGGCATTTAACGCCTGTACTCCGTTTGAAGCGGTATCCGCCGAATATCCCTCCGATTGAAGAATCTCACATTCAATTTCACGGACTGGAAGCGAGTCGTCGACAACAAGAATAGATTTTCTTTTTTTATCTGGTTTTACGCCGCGTTTTTTATTTTCAATTGTTTTATAGTTTTTGGCGATTTTTATTATTGTAGGAATGTGAAGAACACTGATCATTTCATAATCTTCATTAAGAATAATTCCGGAAAAAACGTTTAATTGCCTCATAAAATCAGGCATAGTTTTTAAAATTAAAGCTCTCATATTACCGATATTATCAACTGCCAGAGCAGCGGTATCTTCGTATGAACGTATAATTACAATAAAAATTTTATCTTTTGGACTTAAAAGATCTTCTTTTAACTGTAAAATACGGCTTAAATAATACAGCCTTATAATTTTATCATTATATTTAATTTCTTGTTTTTCAGAAGAGGTTATTATGTCTTTTTTATCCGCCAGCATGATGTTATCTGTAAAACCTGCGGGAATTATAAATTTCATGCCGGCGCATTCAACAGGAAACCCGGTAAATGCGGCTATGGAAAGCGGAACAGTAATAGTAAACGCAGTTCCTTCCCCTTTTACACTTTCTACGATTATACTTCCTTTTAGCGACTCAATATTATCACGGACAATATCCAATCCAATGCCTCTTCCGGAAACATTACTGACAGTCTGCGATGTAGAAAAACCGCTTTGAAAAATAAAATTTGTAATATCTTCATTTGAAAGCTGCGCGGCTTCTTCCTGAAGGATGTATCCGTCCCTTAGCGCTTTTTCTCTTATCGCGTCATGATCAATTCCTCTTCCGTCGTCTGAAATTATTATCTTCATACTGCCGCTTTCCCGCGAACAGATAATGGAGAGTTTTCCAGTATCGCTTTTTCCCATGGCAATGCGTTCATCAGGCGGCTCTATCCCGTGATCAATGGAGTTACGAACCATATGCAGGATTATTTCTGACATGGATTCTATTATATTTTTATCAATTTCATTTTCTTGTCCTTCTATTACTAAGTTTACTTTTTTTCCAAGTTCCCCGGATAATTGATAAACATAGCGAGGGTATGAGACAAAAATGTTTGATACAGGAAGAGTACGAAGCGATATTACGCTGTCATACATTTCCTTAATATTGTTGCCTGTATTTGCAGAAAAATCTTTTAAAAACGAGCAGAGCCTGCTGCTTGTGTGTTCAATGTTTTCTAATTCAGTTAATAAAAAAGCATTTGTTTTTTCATTTAATTTTATAGCTTTTGAAAATGATTTTATTAAATTATTCAGAGTAACGCTGTTTTGTAATATATTTTTTGACTGCATTTCAAGTGATTGAAGAGCTGCGATGTTTTTTATTATGCTGTCAATTTTTTCAATGGGAAGCCTTATAGATTCACGTTTTGAATCTTTTATTTGTCCGGAAGAATTTATTTCTTCGTCATTAACGCAGGATAAACTGAAATACCCTCCAGAAGCAAGAAGAGAAAGGTTTGTTACATATTCATCAATATCAAAATCATCATCATTTTTTTCTTCTATCGAATTAAAGATTGTTTTTAAAAGATCGATAACTATAAGTATTAATTTTACCGCGTCCTCTGATATTTTAATTCTCTTCTCTTTGAAAGCAGTAAATACGCTTTCAAGACTGTGGCTGATATCTTCTACGCGTTTAAACTCAAGCATACGCGCAGATCCCTTCATTGTGTGCAATAAACGTAAAATAGCGGAAAGATCATCTTCGCTTAAAATTTCACTATTGATATTTAGAATTTTATTTTCTATTGATTTAATGATATCTAAGCCTTCGTCTACAAAATATTTAAGATATTTCTCTCTTTCAATCTGCATATATATTTTTATCCGTTATGTGATACTTTGAAAGGCTTTCCTGCAGTTCTTCTGACATTTTTGCTAATCTTTCCGCGGTGGCCGAAGTCATATTTGTCGCCAAAACAAACTGGTTAACGCCTGATGATATCTCTTTTAAAGCTATAAAAACCTGACCTGTTGCCGATTCTTGCTGTCTGGTTAATTCTGAAATTTGCTGCGTTTTAATCGCCACATTTTTAGAGGCTTCCACTATATTTTTAAAAACTTCTTTTTGTTCAGTCATTCTTAAATAACTTTCATCAATTATATTTGTGCCGGTATTTGCTTCTATCAACAGAACATGAGAGGCTTCATTTAATTCATCTATTTTCTCATTAATTTCAGAGGCGGATTCTGTAACATTATTCGCGAATCTTCTTATTTCCGAAGCAATAATGGAAAATCTCGCTCCCGCTTCACCCGAAGAAGCGGCTTCAAGTGCGGCGTTAAACGCAATAAGTTTTGTATTATCAGCGATTAAATCAATAAGTTTTACAGATTCATCAATTCTTGAAAGCTTGTCAGTAAGGTTTTTGATTATGTTGATGATTTTCGTGTTTTGACTGCGTATATCAGACATCATGTTTTCATTTAAATTACGAAGATCTGATCCTCTTTTACTTAAATCCTGCGTATGATTGGCAAGAGAAGCGACTTCCATGGTTTTTTCCGCCGCATGTACTGAAAGTTCTCTGTTGTCTTGCATTGTGTTTACAATTTCCTCAACACTTGAGGACTGTTCATAAGCGGTAGCTGTTATCTGAATTGAAGATGAAGACAACTCTGAAACAGAGTTTGTTAAAATAGCGGTATTTTTATTAAATGAAGAAAATGTTTCATTTAACTTGTTTAAAAAAACTTTTAATGATGACATGAACTCTCCAAATTCATCATTAGAAATAGATTCCATAGAAAAACAAAGATCATTATCATTTAGGTTTTTTAGAATATTTCTGATTGAAACAGAGGATTTTATAATGCCAAGAATGGTTAATATTATTATTATAAAAGCTAATACTGCCGCGGTAATCGAGACTGCAAGCGCTGTGTAAAGAGCGGATATTTCATTTTGATCATTTTTTAAAGACTCAAGAGATACGAATATAATGGTAAAAAACAACATTCCAAGAGATATAAAAAATATACATAAGCTTAAAATTAATTTTGTTACAATTTTTAAATTTCCAAAAAATTTTATTTTCATGAATAACCTCTTAAACCAGCTTCTTTTCCAATACTCTGCGGAAGTAATCAGGGGAAAAACCGCCCATAAAACAATCATACTGGGGTTTTTCAGATCCAAGATTTTGTACAAGGCTGATACTTTCTATTGTTCTTTTTATTTTATATTCATATCTTGTACGGTTTCCCTCTGATGCAAGGCTCTGTATTCTGTATAAAGCAGGCCAGAAAAATTTGTCTCTAACTGCGGCCTCCTGATAATATTTTTCCGCTTCGCTTACTTTGCCCTGAAGGAAAAAATATTCGCCGCGAAGAAATTTCGCGTAACTTTTTAAATCATTTTCTTCTAAAAAAGATATAATAACATCGGCGTTTTTAAAATCTTCTGTATTTAAATAAAAGATCGCGCCCGCTGTTATCCGGCTTTTTGACAGAGGAAGCGGATAATCATTTTTTAAAATCATTTCTACAGCGGCTTTTGCGTCTTTTTTCCCTTCATCAATTTTTAGTATCTTTGTAACATCATTGTAATTTATCTCATCAGTTTTTATACTGATAGAACTATTTTTTATAGTTTCTGATTTTATGCTGTTCAAGGTTAAAGTCTTTTCAAGCTGTAATGATAAATTATCACTGCCAATTTTTCTTAAACAGTTATCGGGAAGTTTTTCCAAAAGACTTGGCGTTCTTGCTTTTTGAAAATAAAAGACTTCTTGCAGATAGTGGTTTGCAAGAAAAGGATGCTTTGCGGACGCGGTTTCTGACGCGCCAAAAAATAATAGACCGTTATTATTAAGTGATTCCACAAGATTATTTATTACAAAATATCTGTTCTTCTGTGAAAAATAAATTAAAGAGTTTCTGAAAAATATTATATCATAAATATTTTCAAGTCCGCGCATAATATTATGATTAAAAAACCGGATATTTTTCCTGATATTATCAGGAATTACATATTCATTATTATCTATAATTAAATATGAATTAAGAATATTTTTCCATGACGAAATATCGCCTCTTAAAGCATTTGACGTATAACGTCCTTTTTTTGCGGTTTCTATCGCCTGGGCGCTTACGTCAAATGCGTCTATTGTAAAATTAAAATCAAACCCTTTGTTTTTGAAATATTCAAAAAACATTGCAAGGCTGTAGGCTTCGCAGCCGATGGAAGTTGCAGCCGAACATACTTGTAAAGTATTATTTTGTTTTATAATTTCAGGAAGAAGTTCCGCTAATAGATCAAAATGAGAACTTTCTCTGAAGAAATATGTTTCATTTACTGTCAAAAATTTTGATATAGAAAAAATCTGTTCGCGCGAAGTTAAAAGATACTCATAAGCAGATGGATTTTCAACAAATGTAAAGCCGCATGCGGTTTCTAGATAACTATTAAGCTTTATAAGAGGTTCGCTTCCCGCTCGTATCCCGAGTATCTGTTCGATCCTGTAAAATAAGAACAAAAGAGCGGGACTCTCAAGAACCTCTTTTGGCACTTCATAACTTATTGCAAAAGGCGGGGCTTCACTCATTTAATAAAAATCCTTTTTAATATTTATGTCTTTTGTTACGTGATTTAAAATACTCCTGGCGTCAAGAAGCAAGACAACTTCATTATTCCATTTAAAAGAGGTCGCAGTTGAAAAATCAGGTTTGCAGTTAATATCTTCTATGTCAGCGGATATAAAATCTTTTATAGAAATATCAGCAATATCTGTTACATCATCAATTAAAATGGCGATGCGCTCAAATTCTTCTTTAAAAAATAAAATCTTATTTCTTGGACTTTGAATATTGTTAAATAAAACGCCGATATCAAATAATGCGTAAGGAATGGAATAGCGGCTAACAACACCGGGAAGGTAAAGAGGTAAAAGCGGCAGAGGAAACACAGTATCAAAGCGCACGATTTCAGCGATTATTCCGGAAGGGAAACCGTACTGTTTTCCAAGAACTGTAAATATTATAATTTTTTCTGTTATTAAAAAAGTGTTATCAGGCTGTTGTTCAAGATGCATATCCTGATTTACAGATATTTCACCGTCAGTTTCATCCAAATCTGGCATGATTCCCCCGTTTTAAAATTAAAAAAAAGAAAATATTTTATAAAGATTATATCATTTATAAATAAAGTTTTCTATATCGCAGATATTATTATTTAGGCTGCAAAAACTTGTCATTGTTTCCGGAAGAGACTGTAAAAATAATTTACCATAAGATTTTTTTAGGATACGGCCGTCAAGTACTGCTACAACTCCTCTGTCAGCGCTCCTTCGCATAAGCCTTCCGAAACCCTGCTTGAATTTCATAACCGCCTGAGGAAGCGACAGTTCAAGGAAAGGGTTTCCCCCTGTTTTTTCCAGAGCTTCCCTTCGCGCTTCAAGCACCGGATCGCCTGGGGTGCGAAAAGGAAGACGGCATATAATGACAAGGCGCAGCGTGTCACCAGGGGCGTCAACGCCTTCCCAAAAAGAATCTGTCGCAAAAAGGCATGATGTTTCATCATCAAGAAAACTCTGTAAAAGTTTTGTTCTGTCATCGTCGCCTTGTTTAAGGCAGCGGATGCCAAGTGATTGAAGTTCATTTTTTGCCGCGCTGTAAGCGCTTGTAAGAGACTGGTATGAAGTAAATAAAATCAGCGCTGAGCCGCCTGATGCTGACGCAAGACGAGTAGCGGCAGTGTTAACAAAATCCTGATAATCTTTTTCGTCTGGAAGCGGCGCGTCAGTAGGAGACGCAAGAAGAACCGCGCTTGAATAAGGAAACGGCGATGGAAAACAGCCTGATAAAACCTGCCTGTTATCAAGTTCTGTTATGCCGCATTGATTTGCCCAGAAGCTAAAATCATCGTTAATCGCAAGAGTAGCGGAAACGCATATAACCGTTTTATTTACCTTGAAAACGCTGTCCCGAAGCTTAGGAGCGAGATCAAGCGGGGTTCTTGTAAAGCCCGCCCATTTATCTTTGTTTTTTTCTATCCATAAAACTTCATCTTCATGTTTTTTATATTTGCAAAAAACATCGCAGATTTCAGCGATACCTTCCATCCGCCTCATTATTGATTTTACTTCCCAGATAACAGGATCATTTGATTTTTCTTCGTCAAAATTTTCAGTTATATTTCTTATAATGTTTATAAGGCAGAGTAAATCTGCGCGCAACGATTTAAAATGAGGAAAAAGCGATCTTTTTAAAAAAGATTCATCAGAAGCTGCGGAAAGCCTGTATATTCCTTCCTGTCCGCAGATTTCCATCGCGTATTCGTCAAGGCTTTCGGCGCTTGTTCTTATCTTTGCGGTAATATCCGCGATTTCATCTAACGGATCGCCTGATGAAAGCATCATTGCGCATAACTTTACAAGAAGGCCGTAATGTCCGCGGGAAGCTTTTTTTCTGTTGTAAAGACGCGTTAGCTGACGGTAAAGGCCCATCCTTGAAAACTCAGCAGAAAAAAATGAGGTTGCCGCGTTTTCAATTTTATGCGCTTCATCTATTATTAATCTGGCAAAAGGAGGAAGAACAACCGCGTTTTCATATCCTGCGCCCTGAAAACGCGCGGATAAATCGGCGAACAGCAAATGATGATTCACAACGATGATGTGCGCGCTGTTCGCTTCTTTTCGCATTGCGTTAACAAAGCACGTTTCCTTCCATTGGCAGTAGTTTCCAAGGCAAAGATCCGATTCAGAGCAGACTGCCGCCCATACCTGTTCGGAAGGAACTGGTGTTAGCTGCGATCTTTCGCCTGTATTTG
>Ga0209755_10002825_pt1 | contig 22862 bp, 16 predicted proteins | sample TergutCo191P1_FD_187301 | JGI IMG/M metagenome (GOLD analysis project Ga0209755, IMG submission 187301) | Cornitermes sp. P1 segment gut microbial communities from Petit-Saut dam, French Guiana - Co191P1 (SPAdes) (version 2) | ecosystem: Host-associated > Arthropoda: Insects > Digestive system... | reverse complement strand
GGCAAGGCATTTGGTATTGATTTCACTAAACAAAGGCTCACGCGTGCAGAAATTAAAAAAAATATTGGCGCAGTTAAAATCTAGCTCATATCACTACAACTTTTATTCAATTCAAGTAGGTCCACACATGTTGTCGCGCAACATGTGTGGACTCATTTTTGAGATGGAACTGTCAAAGTCGAGTTGTTAAGCATGATACAAAAAAAATACACACTTGTCAAGAAAAATTTTCGCAGAGTATGATGGCCAGTTATTTCGTATACGCTACACTACCCCTGCGAGAAAAAGACTATGGCGAATTTGCTGTCGCGGTGGTTTTCGTTGTATATTATGTCCAGCTCCCGGCGGGAACCTATTTCCGCCAGCAGTGCCGAAACCTCTGAGCTTGGGATTTCAAAGACTTTCTGCCATCCAAACCACGAGCCGAACGGCTGTGGATCAAGTTCTTTTAGCGACGCCGGCAGATCTCCCGTAAAGTAAATCTGAGCATAGGCTTCGTCAATATACGTCATAATGCGCGCCATCTCCGCTGCCGATCTGTGTTCTCCATGCATCATAAGATCATCCATATCCGAATGCTCTGTAACTTCGGCCTGCGGCGCCGGAAAGTGCTCGCTCTCAAAATCACCTGCTGCATCAACTCGTATATCGGGGGCAAAAATCACTCCCGTGTCTGCTTCATAAGAGGCAGGCGCTTCTTCTTCGGCGCTAAATCCGAATGTTGAATCATCCATTACTACGGATTCGGCGTGACTTTCATTCATCGTTTCCCACACTGCGGAGGGTGCGGCATCGTCATTTTGTGTTGTCCAAAAGCTTCCCCAAAACTGCCAAACAAGGAGCATGACAACCAAGCAGGCTGCGATAGGCGCATATCTTGTGAGAATAAGTCCTTTCCATCCGTGTTTCTTCTTACTCTTCTCACTATTGGCTCCTGTGTTTTCAGTTAAGCTTGCCGTGCCGCCGACGGCGCGACCGGCTTTTATACTGTTCATTACACCGAGACGAAGTGCCTCCGGAACAGGCACGCTTGACCGGCTAACCGAGGCGGAAATCTCGCGGTTGATTTCGAGAAGTGCAGCGCAGCTATCACATTCGGAGGTATGTTCTTCAACTAAGCGTTTGCCGTCTTGGCAAAGCTCGCCATCCGCATATGCACTAAGCTGGGCATATTCATTACAATGTTTCACTTTACTCCACCTCCTCGTCAGTTTGTAAGCGTTTGCGATTCCATTGACATATCAAGAATAGGTCTGCGTACTTTTTGACGAATATTTTCTGAAAAAGTTCCCTTTTCGTGAAGAATCTCCGCAAGCTTTAAGCGTGCGCGAGCGAGGCGTGATTTGACAGTACCGACACTGACATGCAGGGTTTTTGCAATATCATCATAACTCATGTCGGTGATTTCTCTCATAACAAGCACCTCCCGGTGCTTTGGCGGGAGATTATCGATACTTTCTGTTATGATTTTTCTCGTCTCGCTTCGTATCGCGCTATCTTCCGGAAGATTTCTCAAATCGGGTATTTCAAGATGTGCCGCACCGCTGTCATCATCTTCAAAGCTCAGAGAGATAATATTCGAGTCCGGCTTACTTTTGCGTATAAAATCTATGCTCAGATTGTATGTAAGTCTATACAGCCACACCGAAAAACGGCTTTCGCCGCGAAAGTTTGCAAGCTGCTGATACGCTTTTATAAATGCTTCTTGAGAAACATCCAGCGCATCTTCTTCGTTGCGAGTCATTTTCAGAGCAAGGTTGTATACATTCTTTTGATTGGCAAGCACCAGGGCTTCAAAAGCATCGTGATCTCCGGCAATGACCCTCTGTATTATTTCTTTTTCCTGCGTTGACGTCAAAGTCATGATTAAATCCATTGCTTTCATAACATACAAAAATGAGAACGAACCACGCTATTTTATCACATAATCCCCCGATTTAACAGCCCCGAAATAGTTAAATTCCTTGACGGAGGCAAAAACAGCTACAGTTCAAGCGGCACTTGAAACGCGATGGTGGGGTGGATTTTAAATTTCCAAAGCGGGTTTGCGCACTTGTGTGAGCTTTGATAATTGAAAATATACGCTCCGAATGCAAACGCAGAGTAATACCATCGTGAGATGTAACCAAAAGCGTATAGCGGTACGCTACGACAGTTCTCTTGCTATACCTTCGGTTATGCGCTGTAGGTCATCAAGGCAGAGTGCTTTTGAGATTTGTTCTTTGAAATAGCCTGAGTGCGGGACGCCGCGAAGATACCATGCGTAGTGTTTTCGTGCTTCAAGGCATGCTATTTTTTCGCCTTTTTGCCCGGCAGCGATTTCAAATTGCCGCAGGGCTGTTTTGGCGCGCTCTGCTATCGGCGGGTGCTTTGGCATTTCTTCCCCGCTGAGCAGTGCGCTCGCTTTTTCAAACAGCCACGGGTCGCCCATCGCGCCTCTGGCAATCATTGCGATGTCCGCTCCGGTGTAACTTAAAATCTTCACGGCATCCTCCGCGCTGAATATGTCGCCGTTTGCCAGTACAGGCACACCGACCGCATTTTTTACGTCACGAATGATGTCCCAATCCGCTTTGCCGGAATACATTTGTTTGCGTGTCCGCCCGTGAACGCCAATCGCCGATACACCCGCGACCTCTGCCATTTTTGCAAACTCGACGGCGTTGACACTGCCTTTATCCCAGCCTTTGCGTATTTTTATCGTGACAGGTGTGCCGGCGGCTTTGACAACGGACTCGATTATCTTCATTGCCAGTTCAGGGTTTTGCATAAGTGCACTGCCGTCGCCGCTTTTTACAACCTTGCCTACAGGGCAGCCCATGTTAATATCAATAAAGTCAGCACCGGATATTTCCAGTGCTTTACCGGCAGCTTCAGCCATGCAAAGAGGGTCGCTGCCGAAAATCTGTACCGCCGCAGGATGTTCGTTTTCGCCCATCACAAGCAGGGTTCGGGTTTTGCGGTCTTGGTAGACAAGCGCTTTTGCGCTTACCATTTCTGTATAGGTAAGCCCCGCGCCAAGCTCTCTGCAAATACGGCGAAACGCCAAATCCGAAACCCCCGCCATCGGCGCAAGCGCGAGTTTTGAGTTTATTGTAATATTTCCTATTTTAACCATGCGGATATTGTATCATACTATTGCGGTCACGGTAAAGCCGGAAGCAATATGAGTCGCGCAATATTAGGCGGGAGGGAGGTAACTATTCTCCCGCATACTCTCATAAACTATTGACATTGGCGTGAGTCTATGTTAGCATCTAGTCACAGTTAGCTTAAACTAACTGTGACCGGCGGAGTTAGTTTCGATATGCTCAACTGCCGGATTGTGAAAGGGGTAAGGCTATATGTGTTGTTGGAATTGTTGGTTTGTGCCTTTAATATCTGGCATTCCGGCTCTTTTGGGGCTTGGAGTATGGATCAAAACTAAGCTGCATATATTTCATCATTGTAAAAAAAGCAACGAGATTATGTCCGGCTGCAATTGCGATACGGCAGATAAACATACACTTCCAATAAACGTTGACTAGTGTACTGTCTCAGTGATGCTGAGATTATACGTACTGCACCTATTTCCTCCTGTCTTCGTCAATACTCTGAACTTAGCAGAAAATCTGCAACATGCATACTTTTGATGCCTTTATAATTGCCGCCGGTAAATTCGTCAGCCCGTAAAACATATTTAGGATAATTATCTTTAATCTCAAGAAGATGTCCGTATTCGCGCTGCTTTGTTTGGTCTGGCTCGATTCGTTGGGCGATTTGAATATAGAGCCTGTTTTCTTGTTTGACCGCAACAAAGTCAATCTCCGCATCTCCAACTTTACCGATACGAACATCGTACCCACGCCTGAGCAATTCAAGATACACCACGTTTTCAAGCATTGCCGCAATACTATTTGGCGTGTATCCGAGAACGCTATAGCGAAACGCCGGGTCGCCCAAATAAAACTTCTCTTGCGTTTTCAGAATTTCCTTCCCTTGTATATCATAGCGAGAACAGCGATGCAAAATGAAAGCGCTCTCGAGCTTACTTAAATAATCATAGACTGTTTCATTATCAATCTTCCGTTGTTCATTCTTTAGATACTTTGCAATGGATGCGGCAGAGAAAGTTCTGCCTACGTTGTCAAAGGCAAATTTAATAATTCGCTCTAACTGGTCAACTCTGCGAATTTGATTTCGCTTTACTATGTCTGTAAAGATGGTCGAGTTATAAATATCTCTCACGATTGCGTATGCATCATCCTGCGTATAGGCTTTCAAGTGAATAGCCGGAAAGCCTCCAAGTCGAAGATAACGTGCAAATTCTGTTAATCTTATAGTTGCAGACAATTCCCCAGAGCGGTTTTGCAAGCCATCCGGCTTATAGGTTCCATCAAGCTGAAACGCACCATACTCTCTGCGAAAATCTAAATACTCCGCAAATGACAGTGGCAGTACACCAAACGACACATATCGACCTGTCAAATAAGTTGATATTTCAGACGACAGCATATGCGAATTTGAGCCTGTCACATAAATATCCACATCAAAATCTACCATAAAGGAGTTGACCGCTTTTTCCCAAGAGGTCACTTCCTGAATTTCGTCTAAAAAAAGATATGTTCTGCCGCCGGGCGCAAGTCGGCTTTTTACATCCTCATACAGCCGCTTGGCAATTTTGATATCTTCAAACTGCATAGAATCAAAGTTATAGGAAAGTATGCACTTAGGCGAAACTCCCCGCTTCTTCAATTCCTCTTGTATCATTTTAAGAATGGTAGATTTTCCGGAACGCCGAACACCTGTCAATACTTTTATAAACGGTGTATCAACGTATGACATAATTTTTTCAACGTATTTCGGCCTTGGAATCATGGCTATCACCTCTTGCAGAGAGGATAGCACAAAAACACGCAAAAGTAAAGAGTTTTGCGGATATAACCCGATAAACTTTTAAATTTGCGTTAATTTTGCGGACAAAGACAGAAGGCAGGAACCGTCCCCCTGTCTTTGTCCTTGTTCATCTTTTCAAGTACACCATCAAAGCTGTGGCGTCGGCGGGGGAGACGCCGGAGATGCGGGTGGCTTGTCCCAGATTTTGCGGTCTGATTGCGGCTAGTTTTTGCCTGGCTTCGATTCGCAGTGCTTGCAGGGAGTTGTAGTCGATATCGGCGGGGATTATTTGGTTTTCCATTCTTTTTAGTTCGTCAAGCTGGCGTTTTTGGCGGTCTATATATCCGGCATACTTTATTGATATCTCAACTTGCTGCGCCACCTCATCAGAGATGGGCGCAGATGTCTCATCAAGATTAGCAATATCGCTGTATTTTATTTTCGGTCTGCGCAGTAGTGATGCTAAACTGATTCCGTTTGAGGCGTCCGGCATATCATGCATTTCCAGCAGTGCCGTCAGCGCTTGGGATGGCGGTATAAATGTTGACTCAAGGCGGGCTATTTCTCTATCGACAGCCTCATATTTCGCTAATACCTGTGCATGGCGCTCATCTGATATAAGCCCGACACGGTTGCCGAAATGCGACAGCCTGATATCTGCATTGTCTTGTCGGTGCAGCAGCCTGTGTTCGGCTCTCGACGTCATCATCCTATATGGCTCGTTTGTGCCTTTTGTCACTAAGTCGTCAATCAGCGTTCCGATATAGCCGTCGCTGCGGCTGATTATGAGAGGCTCTTCACCTTTTAGCTTCAATGCGGCGTTGACGCCTGCTACATATCCTTGAGCAGCCGCTTCCTCATAGCCGCTTGAGCCGCAGAACTGTCCGGCGCCGTACAGCCCGGAAATTTTTTTTGACTCGAGTGTCGGCAAAAGCTCTGTCGGGTCGATGCAGTCGTACTCTATGGCATATGCAGGACGCATGATTTCCGCGTTTTCCAGTCCCGCCACAGAACGAATCATTTCCAGTTGAACTTCTTCCGGCATTGACGACGAAAAGCCTTGCAGGTACATTTCCTCTGTGTCAAGTCCCATTGGCTCAAGGAAAATCTGGTGGCGCTCTTTATCCGCAAAGCGCACAATTTTATCCTCAATTGAGGGACAATATCTGGCTCCCGTGCCGTCTATTGCGCCGGTGTGCATAGGGCTTCTATGCAGATTTTTGCGAATTATGTCATGGGTTTTTTCCTTTGTGTATGTAAGATGGCAAACGGCACTGTTCGTCAAAGCACCGATTGTCTCAAAGGAAAAGGGCGGTGGAGGCTCATCGCCGTATTGGATTTCCATTTTGGAAAAGTCCACACTGCGGGCGTTTATACGCGCCGGAGTTCCTGTCTTGAACCGTTGAAAGCGCAGCCCCATATTGCGAAGGCACTCGCCTAAAATTACGGAGGCAAACATGCCGTCGGGTCCGCCCTCTTGCATAGCTTCGCCTATGATTGTCGTCCCCGCCAGATATGTCCCTGTGCAAATGATAACAGCCCGACAGCGGAAAATCGCTCCGGTGTGGGTTTTGACATATGAAACAGCTTTGCTGTCATCAACGCCTATCTCAACTATCTCCGCTTGTCGTAGAGAGAGGTTTTCCTGTAGCTCTAAAGTATGCTTCATTATCGCTTGATACTTGCGCCTGTCTGCTTGAGCGCGCAGTGAGTGTACAGCAGGGCCTTTGCCCCTGTTTAGCATACGAAATTGAATACAGGCGCAGTCGGCGGCTTTTGCCATTTCGCCGCCAAGTGCGTCAAGTTCACGGACGAGATGACCTTTTCCCGTGCCGCCTATATTCGGGTTGCACGGCATGTTTCCCACAGAATCCATGTTTATGGTAAAGCAGATGGTCTGCATTCCCATACGCGAAGTGGCAAGCGCCGCTTCAATGCCCGCATGTCCCGCGCCTATGACCGCTATATCATATGTACCGGCTTCAAAATCCATTTTCTTTGCTCCACACAAACACCCCCGGCGCTCTGTGCTATCCATCAAGGGATGAGCATTATCGCAATACCTTTTTCAAGTAGTGCCCTGTATAGCTTTGCTCGCACTCTGAGGCAGCCTCCGGTGAGCCTTCAAAAAGAAGTTCGCCGCCCGCGTCTCCGCCTTCGGGGCCGAGGTCAATAATATGGTCGGCTGTTTTTATTACATCGAGGTTATGCTCTATGACAACCACCGTATTTCCGGCATCGGTAAGCCTGTTGAGCACTTCGATAAGTCTGTGTACGTCCGCTGTATGGAGTCCTGTCGTTGGTTCATCAAGGACATAGAATGTATTTCCGGTAGAGCGCTTGCTCAATTCCGTTGAGAGTTTTACACGCTGTGCTTCGCCGCCTGAGAGCGTCGTGGAGGGCTGACCGAGCTTTATATAGCCAAGCCCTACGTCAACGAGCGTTATGAGCTTTTGACGAATTTTCGGCAAATTTTCAAAAAACTCAAGCGCCTCAGCGACTGTCATATCCAGCACTTCATGTATGTTTTTCCCCTTATACCTCACCTCAAGCGTCTCGCGATTGTATCGCTTGCCTTTGCATACATCGCATGGCACATAGATGTCGGGCAAAAAGTGCATCTCAATCTTGATAAGCCCATCGCCGGAGCAAGATTCGCACCGCCCGCCCCGAACATTAAAAGAGAATCGTCCCGGCTTGTAGCCGCGCGCCCGTGCATCTTGCGTAGAAGCGAATAACTCGCGTATATCGCCGAAAACTCCGGTATATGTCGCCGGATTTGAACGCGGTGTCCGTCCAATCGGTGATTGGTCAATATCTATAATCTTGTCAAGATACTCCATGCCAAGAATAGCTTCATGTTTGCCCGGACGCGCCTTTGCGCCGTTTAGTGTCGATGCCAGAGCTTTATAAACCACCTCATTGACAAGCGAGGATTTGCCGCTGCCGGATACACCCGTTACCGCCGTCATCACTGCGAGGGGGATGGATATTGTAAGGTTCTTTAGATTATTTTCACCTGCGCCCACGATTGTAAGAGAATTACCATTGCCTTTTCTTCGTGCTTTGGGAATAGGTATCTGCTTTTTCCCGCTAAGATATTTCCCGGTAACCGAACTTTCGCATGACATAACTTCATCCGCGGTGCCTGCGCAGACAACCTCTCCGCCGTGAACGCCCGCTCCCGGGCCGATATCAACGATATAATCGGCCGCAAGCATCGTTTCCTCATCATGCTCGACTATTAGCAGCGTGTTTCCGAGGTCGCGCAAGCGGCAGAGCATATTCAGGAGTTTTACATTGTCGCGCTGATGAAGCCCTATTGATGGTTCATCGAGTATGTATAAGACGCCCATAAGTGATGAACCGATTTGAGTTGCAAGCCTTATGCGCTGGTTTTCTCCGCCCGAGAGACTTCCGGCTTGTCTGCTGAGCGTGAGATAATCCAGCCCCACGCTGCGCAGAAACCCAAGACGTTCGCGAATCTCTTTAATTATCCGCAGCGCAATCATTTCTTCCTTTTCGGATAAGGTCAAACCATCAACAAAGTCCATGGTTTTTGAAATTGACATTGCTGTGAGCGCGGCAATATTGATTCCGCCGACCGTGACTGCCAAAACCTCTTTTTTTAGCCTCAGACCGTCACATTCGGGGCATGGGTGCTCAGCCATATAATTTTCAAGCTCCCAACGCATTGACATACTCTGTGTTTCTTTATAGCGTCTTTCGATATTATTGATAATGCCCTCAAATGGCTGCGTCAAAACGCCTTTCCCGCGAGGCTGGTCATAGTATAATTGCAGCTTTTCGCCATTCGAGCCATAGAGGATTATGTCCATTATTTCATCGGGAAGATTCTTTATGGGGGTGGAGAGCTTGAATTTATATTTTTTTGCAAGAGCGTCAAAATACATCTTTGATATGCCGTCGTTTTTGACATTCCCCCAGCCCGATGCGGATATGCCGCCTTCCTCTATGGATATGGATGGATTCGGAATTATAAGCGCAGGGTCAACTCTCAACTGTGTACCAAGACCGGTGCATTTCGGGCACGCTCCATATGGATTGTTAAAGGAAAACAGCCGCGGGGTCAGCTCCTCCATTGAAACACCGCATTCTTCGCAGGCATAGTTTTGAGAAAACAACAGTTCACGGTTTTCGTCTGCTATATCGACAATTAAAAGCCCGCCTGCAAGCGACAACGCCGTTTCGACAGAGTCGGACAATCGCCGAGCAATATCTTCTTTAATTACCAGGCGGTCAACAACTATTTCAATATTATGCTTCTTATTTTTGTCAAGTTTGATTTCCTCTGATAAATCATAAATGCTGCCGTCTACCCGTGCCCTGACATATCCGCTCTTTCTTGCGTCCTCAAACACTTTCTGGTATTCGCCCTTACGCGCTCTGATAACAGGCGCCATAATTTGTATTCTTGTAGCCTCCGGCAATGTCAAAACACTGTCAACTATTTGGTCTACAGACTGCTGCTGTATTTCCTTACCGCATATATGGCAGTGAGGTATGCCGATACGCGCCCATAACAGTCTCAGATAATCATAGATTTCCGTGACAGTTCCAACAGTGGAGCGAGGATTGCGGCTGGTTGTTTTCTGGTCGATTGAAATGGCGGGAGAAAGCCCTTCGATATGATCAACATCCGGCTTTTCCATTTGCCCCAAAAACTGACGGGCATAAGCAGAGAGTGATTCGACATAGCGCCGCTGACCTTCGGCATAGATTGTATCAAATGCCAGCGATGATTTTCCGCTGCCCGATATTCCGGTCATTACAACCAGCTTGTCGCGCGGGATTTCAAGGTCAATGTTCTTTAGATTATTCTCCCGCGCCCCTTTGATGTAAATGTTGTTTCGCATATTATATAGTGCTAATCCTTTACCTATTTACTTTCTAGTGTAGCGTATACGCTATACTAGTTATGGCCTTAGTTCGCCATACGGTGTAACCGTGAGAAATGCTTCATTGGTCATGAAATAGTGGTTTAATATATCCCTTGCTATATACATAATTGCGGCTCCTGACCCGCCTTTTTCAACAACTACGGCAATTGCAATTTGCGGATCATGGGCGGGAGCATAGCAGACAAAAACACCATCATTGGTCGTACGCCCCTCAACCTGTACGGTTCCCGTTTTTGATGCGACAACAATTGGATATTCACCGGAGCCGAAAACAGTTCTGGCTGTACCGCGGCTTCCCCGCGAAGCCGCGACCATGCCTTCCTGGATTATCTCTATGTACTCGGTTTCTTCGATTAAGCTTATTACCTCCGGCTCATGCATACTCAAAATCTCAAAATCAGGATTTCTTACACTTCGCAAAAATGACAGGGCGTTGAGAGTGCCTCCATTTGCTATCGTGGCTGCGTAATTCGCCAGTTGCAGTGGTGTAAAGCGGTTGAAGCCTTGACCAAAACCCGCCATCAATGTGTCGGCAATGTAAAACCGTTCATTCGGCAGTAATCTGGCTTTTTCTTCCGGAGTCGCTAAAATTCCGGCAAACTCCGGAAGCTCGATTCCCGTATTTATGCCAAGACCGAAATCCCGGGCCGCTTCTGCAATCAGTTCGGCTCCCGCCAACGCGCCCCCCGGCAGCCAGTCAGCCAATCGCATAAAATAGTAGTTACATGAACACTCAAGGGCTTGTATGGAATGCAACTCGCCATGTCCTCCAAAAGTATCGCGGAAAATCCAGCAATGAGCTGTAAATTGGAGTTCAGAGTACTTGTCAAAAACTCCGGTACAGTTAATCGGGAAGTACATCGAAAGATCATCTATGTGTCGAAGCCCCGCAAGCAGTGTTACCATTTTGAATGTTGAGCCCGGCGGATATCTGCCTTGTGTCGCTCTGTTATACATGGGGAAATTAGTATCTGTGTTGAGCGACGCCCAGTCCTGATGCAAAGTCTGCAAGTTGAATGTCGGAAATGATGCGGCGGCAAGTATTTCTCCGGTGTTTACATCTACGACAACCGCAGCTCCGGCGGGGATTCTATCATCCTCTTCTTCGGCCTCGGGATCAATCTGCTCATTTGCGGCGCGTTCGCGTTCTCGCTCAAGATTGATTATATCTATTTGTGTCCTCAAAGCGTGTTCCACCGCAATTTGAAGATCCAGATCCATAGTTAAAGTTATATGGTTTCCGGGCCGCGGCTCTCTGGTTACTTCAATCTCCATGACTGTGCCATCTTCTCTGAGCCTCATTGTTCGCTCTCCTGAAGCGCCATGCAATTCATGCTCAAACGCAAGTTCCGCCCCGATTTTTCCGACAACGGCGTCCATAGGATATCCGTCATGCCTATATCTTTCAAACTCATCGGCAGTCATTGCTCCGACATAGCCCAGCATATGCGCCGCGTGAATTGTATGATATTCCCTTATAAATGTGCTTTCGGCAAAAACTCCGCCGAGTCCGCGTTCTTCAATGTAGGCGATAAAATCTGTGTCAACATCCGATGCGAATATATAGGGGTTTATTGTGTGGATAATCGCTCTGATCTCAAGCTCATAACGAACTCCGATGATGAGTCTGGCGTCGAGGATACCAATTGTGTAGTTGATTCTGTAATGGTTTCGCATCCATGCAAGCAGCTCCGACACTGACATATCCGGATCGAGATTATGATAATCGAAATATATATCAAGTCTGTTTCGCTGCACATCGGACATGTTTGTGACAAACTCAAAAGGCGCCCCGCGTGTGACCGGAAATGTATCAGTATACGTGATTCCCTCGTCCATAGCTGCATAAACGAGTTCTTGTACAATTTCATTGGGGTTGGGAAACGCCCGCAGGGCAACCCTGTCAATTTTTATGTTGTACGAAGGTCTGCCTGACGCCAGCAGCACACCGTTACGGTCATATATATTTCCCCGCGCGGCATGAATCGCAGTGGTACGCGTAATAAAGTTGCGGGCAACAGCGTCCTCATCTACAGACATCGGCTCAAATATCTGCCGATAATAAAGCGCGGATACATAAATTGTAACCATTATGGAAAGGAATACAAACAGCAATCCTATTCTGATTGGAGTATACATTTTTTGCATTGTAGTAGTCTGTCCTTTCCCGCCTGTGTTCAAGGCGCAAGGCGGACGCTGTGCCGGTTTTAATTTTAGCGGTGAGCGTTTATGAAATGTATGGCGTATGACGCCGCCGCGTTTATGGTTGCTTTGGTTTTTTAGGTGGAGCGTCTCGTTGGCGTCGTGCGCTCTGTGTGTTTACTGATTGCCCGAACAAAAATCCATATCGGTAGCGCAAGTATAAGCGAGTAGATTGTTTGCCCAATCGCTGTCTGTGTCAGCGCTTGCATCGGAACATTTATAGTTGTAGAAATCAAAAGCGGAAACATCTGCACAAAAGCAGAGATAATAAGTACCAGCGCAACGCTTATATAGAATGTTACAAATCCGCGTAATATATATGAATCCGCTAACGCCCCCACAAAAAGCCCGGTCAGCGTCAGCAATACGGTGAATACCCCGGCAGGTTGATTAAACGAAATGTCGCATAAAATGCCTGCAAAGAGTCCGGTTACTCCGCCGGTGTCACGCCCCTCATACAGCGCTATGCCTGTACTGGCAACAGGTAGCAGCAAGGGAACAAGCCCGCCGAGACGCATAAACGGGAATACAACATGCTGAAAAACATAAACCGTCATGAGCAGCAGCGCATGCAACAATATGGATACTATAATCGCTCTTTTTTTCATGGTAACTCTCTGATTATGGGTAGATATCAATCGGTTTCATGGTTTTGAAATTCAATGATTACAAATACTGTAGAAATAGTGGTGTCAATATTGCGCATAGGCCTTATAGTCGCATATCTGCCTATGCCGCTCGGATGATTATAGACGCCGACAACTTCACCAACAGTGAGATTCGGCGGGAAAACACCGCCCGCTCCGGAAGTAAATATATTGGTTCCAGACAATACGACAAGCTCATCATCGAAATGGTCAAGCACCAAAAGTCCGCTGTGTAAATAGGCAAAATCCCCTCTGACAGTGGCGGTACCTTCGGCGTCACCTGTTCCTGTTCCTCCGACGAATGCCGCTGCCGAAAAGGTTGTGTCAAGCACGGTGATGACCGTTGAGGTGGTTGCGCCAACTTCTGTTACCTGTCCTATCAATATTCCGTATTCCGTGGAAACCGGCATACCGCTTGCTATATTGGAATTGGCATAGCCTCTGTTTATTATAAATGACGACGTCCAGTTGTCACTGTTCCAGCCTCTCACCGTCGCCATTTCGTCTACAACGCCGATGTAACGCTCACGGAATTCAAGCAAATCACGCAGCCTGTCATTTTCCGCAGCCAACTTAACGGACTCTTGATAGTCCAATTGAAGTTCTCCCAGCGTCTGCAACAATTCCTCGTAACGGTTTAAAAGTTGCTCATATCTGTATATCGATGCAAAAATATTCCCAAAAGTCTGAGCCACCGTCGAGGCAAGAACTCTGACAGGTCTTGTAACTGCATTTGCAAAACCCGTAACAGGGCCCGATGTATTGAATACGTTGACTGAAATTATAGCTATAAATGCGATAATAACCGCAACCGAGGCAGTAATGATTGATCGTTTTGTGAGTAATGCTTTCATCGTTTATGACCTATCCTTTCCGCTCCGCTCTAAGGCACAAAACAGCCGTGAACCCGGATGCTTCTTTGTCGCCCGATACATTTTTGTCGTACCTTTCATGCCGCCGGCTCCACTCCGAAATCCTTTAGCATTATTGACAGGCGGCAGAGCGGGAGTCCCATTATATTGAAAAAGTCGCCTTCTATCCGCCTTGCAAAGCTTGCCGCGCCTTCCTGTATGGCGTAAGCACCGGCTTTATCCATAGGTTCGCCTGTATTTACATATCGCAGTATTTCATTTTCCGAAAGCTCCCGGAAGAAAACGTCAGTCTTTTCCGCATGGCTGCTGTGCTTGTCATTTTTCAGAAGAGTTACGCCCGTGTATACACTGTGTGCGCGTCCTGATAATCGGCGGAGCATATCTCTTGCGTCTGACTGTGACGTTGGCTTGCCGAGCGGCCGACCATCAAGATATACCAGTGTATCCGCGGCTATAAGCAAATCATTTTGATTGCATAATAGGGAGACGTTTTGGGCTTTTTGCACAGAAAGCTTGCAAACCTGCTGCTCGGGGCTTAAGCCCGGAGTCAAATGCTCATCTGATGTATCCGCAATGACTGTAAAATCTTCAATCCCCATCATTTTCAGAAGCTGTGACCTTCTCGGGGAAGCCGATGCCAGTACAATCTTCATTTTCCTATGCTCCTTATGATAGGCACTCTCACCCGCTGCCTATGTGTCTCATGTATAAGCGTTCTTATCTGACTGCGCCTCTTCAGTCGTCCGCGCCCCTATAATACAAGCCCCGCGTGAAACCGGGAGGGATAAAATCGTTTAAGCCTAAGTAGCTTTTCATAATATTGACGCATTCAATCGCATTTTCCGTCGTAAAGCTGAGCCTTTGCGCCCAAATGCCCAGAGATGATATTGTAGATTGTTTATCAGCCATAAACAGCTTTTTTGAGTTTAGCAGAGTATTTCGGCAACCAAACTCCGGCTCTATTGGGAAAAGTGACCCTCTTTCATCTATAAGTCCGCTAAAGCTGTCGCATGTGCATACATCGGTGCTGTTTCGTACAATACAGTTTTCGGTTATCATCAGCGGTAAGCGTCCGTACGTGATAATCTCTGTATCTATGGGCTTTAGAAGCCCTCTAATCTCTGAAAGCGTAAGTTCAAACGATAGTGTTGCCGCTTTTAGTCCCAGTTTTTGTAAGACATACAGGGTTTCGGAATTGTAGACATTGAAGCCAAAATCACCGTAAACGTCCATACCATGGCTTTTTGCAAATTGGATATGTCCTATACTTCCGACCAGCGCCTTTTTTAGTCCTTGTGACCTTGCCCGATCAAGCATTGCGGCAATTCTCTTCTTTTCGTTATCATGAATAATGCGCGGCAACGTGACGGCTATGGTAGTGCCATCGCTGTCGATAAAGCTCCTGAGCATCGGCGATTCAAAGTCAAGCTCTGTGACCGGAATGTATATTAGCCTTGGGCGCAACTGTGCAAGCTCTTTGGAAAGCTGCTCCGCTTTAGTGACGGATATTGTAATGGCAGGGGGTTTTACATTTTTCGTCCGTCGCCGCTGCAAAGCTATTTGATCCGGTATTATCTGATCTTGGATGAGATCATCCGGCACATACCCGCTCGGAATATACTCGCCTTCAGCCCGCATGGGTATTGGCTTTCGCTGTTCGATTATTTCAGTAAAAAGTTCATGACGCATCTCTTTAAAAGTAGACGCCGGCAAAGATAATCCCGGTTCGACCGTGCTTTTTACCCCTTTGCATATAAACGGTGTACCGCCGGTTTTGTGAAGTTCGGTCTGGAGCGCTGCTACAGTGATTTCTTTGTGAAAAGCTTGCTCCGGCACCGCCCCGTATACAACGGCTGTATTCTTTTTATCATCCGCCGCCGCCAGCTTCACGCGTTTACCGGAGGCAACCGAGCCGACAAATCTTATGGGGATGCGTTGAAATTCTCCGTTTAGATAGCCTTTACGAGTTGAGGCGAACAGGGCTGTATCGCTTCTTTCGTCCTGTGTACGCACCCCAAGCATATCGGCGCTGCGGCGGTCGGTGTAATAACCATCTGAAAAGCCCTGGCGTGAAAAGGCTTTTTGCAATGTCCTGATACTCTCTTGCGACGGAGATTTGCCGTCTTTGATTACCCGCGAGTATACACCGGTGGTCAGTGCCGAGTACTCCGGACGTTTTGAGCGCCCTTCTATTTTCACGCTTGTTACACCAAGGGCTTCTATGTCGTTTAAGTATCTTATGAGGCAATTATCTTTAAGTGCAAGCGGATGTGTTATGCCGTGCCCCGCTGTGCTGTAGCTCTGCTGGCATGTCTGGGGACATTTTCCGCGATTGCTGCTCTGTCCGCCGGTCAGCGCACTCAGATAGCACTGCCCTGTATATCCCATGCATAGCTGCCCATGCACAAAGATTTCTATTTCGATTGGAGAGTATTTGCATATGTGGGCAATCTTTTTGCGAGATAGTTCACAAGCTAGTATGACACGTGAAAATCCCATGGCTGCCGCCATTTTAACCCCTTCAAGATTATGTATCCCCATTCTTGTACTTGCATGAATCGGGAGATCGGGGACGGACTCCCTTACAGCTCTCATAACTCCAAAGTCTTGGATTATCGCCGCATCAACACCATAGCGGCTGGCTTCCTTGGCTTGGTGAGCGATGACAGGCAACTCTCGGTCTGACGCCAGAGTATTGAGTGCGAGATATGCCTTTACTCCGCGTATGCGGCAATACTCAAGAGCGCGTCCAAATTCGTCATATGTAAAATTATCCGCATCCGTACATGAGTTGAACTCGTGAAAGCCCATATATACGGAGTCCGCCCCATTTTGGACGGCTGCTACAACACCCTCGGGCGAGCCTGCAGGAGATGATATTTCGAGCACTAGTTTCCACCCGCTAATAGCATAGTCTTATGACTGTGGCTGTGCTGTGAGCGCACAGCTACCCGGATTTAATCGGTTACCGATTACCATCTGATTACAACCAAATAGTAACATAGTATATCACAACACAGGCAAGATTGCTATAGTTTCACTCAAAAACTTTTGTCAAGCCCCGTTAAGTTTTGAATTGCAGATGCAAGTCAGCCACATGCAATAACCACGCCGTTTCTCATCTTCTATAGGCGGTTGTACTATAAAATAGTGTGGAAATAACGGCGACCACTGCACCAACAATACCAAGCCGTTTAATGTTGATGAGCTTACGAGTTTTTCTGATTTCAGTAATATTGAGTGTCTGCTTTGAATTATCAGCATTTTCGAAATCTATCGGGAATGTTTCGTCATGCCCGGAGTAATAGCGTTGGAAATCACCCCAAGCTTCCGCGGAATCTGCTGTTTTGATTCCTTTCCGTTTCTTGTATTCTTTAAGTAACTCTGACAACGTATCAGGACTAGCCATTTCTTCATAAAAGGCATAATCCATTAGTTGTTTCAAGTCATCCGTATCCAAACTACTGTAGGGTGTAGTTTCATTTGAATCAGGGTGTTGTAGATTAGCAGACACTGTGTTGCACCTCCTATATATATTCCCGAGAACATCCACTTAGGGAAGATGCAGAAAATTATTTATTACTGTAGTTCTTGTGCAAGTCTGCGCTTTGCTGTTTGGACGCGTTTTTTGCAAGCTTCGTATGTTATTCCAAACTTCGCAGCAGCTTCTTTTATCGAGTATCCTTCGATGTAGAGAATGCGTAGTATCTCGTACTCATCTTCCATTAACGTTTCGCTGATATCGTATTCATACATGTCCACATGTGACTTGTCTATTGAAACATCTTGCGCTATTTTCTGCGTGAGAAGTAGAAATCGAGCCTTTGCTCTTTTCTCGTGCAAAATCTTGAATTTCAATGTTTCAATAAGCCATCCTTGTAGGTTTTTGCTATCCATAAGCTTGTTTATATTTTTCTGGGCTGCAAGATAAGTCTCTTGGACTACATCGCATGCGCTGCTGTAGTCCTTCAATCTAACATTTGCATAATTAACAAGAAGATCATGCATTTCTTTTATCAGACGTTCCAAAAATGCGTTTTCATCGTGACTCAAGAATCCCACCCACTCTCGTTAACCGTCTAACTAATTACCCTGATTTCAACTCTCCGCTAAATACGAAGTGCTTTCATTCATTTTATCACAATTCTTACGTAAACCCAATAATTCTATGATATCAACATAGATTTTCGCATATCATTATGATATGAGTGAAAAACGAACTTGATCGCTTTTCGTTTATATTTTTAACGAAGCTCGTGAAGCTCGTTATGCATAAAAAAATTATTTTGGGATTTGCTTTCCCTTTCTGTGTTTTTGCGGGAATATACTAAGTAAGAGAGGGAATAGGACTCCGCCGATTCCTTTTTCTGCTATTGCACGAAAGGACGTGGTATTATGCTTGTGTGAGATGTTTAATTTGTATGAAATTCCGCATTTCTTGCGCTTTTCAGGATTGGCAATGGATAATAATGACACAAGCACTAAAGTTAAGAGAGGAACGGTTTGTTTTTATGAGAACTATAAGAAAAATTGTTTGTGGTTTGCTGATTTGTACAATTGTTTTAGGATTTGGATTTACTGCAAGCGGAATTGAACTAGAAAGCCGTGATTCAGAAAATCCACTGCTCTTTGAATTTGATTTATCGGATTTTATTGAAGAAGATGTTGTTATGCGACAGACTGGGGAAAATATAAATAGAATGTCGCCCGTCAGACGCACATATACTAGAGACGTTAGCTTTTCGAGCGGACGGATTACGGCGCGACTTAGCATTGATGTCACATATTGCAGTCAGCGTTTGATTATCATGACGATTCATTCGACATCATTTAGTAACTGGTCGTGGACTAATACTTATATGGGGATATCCGGACCGAGGGCAACTGTATCATCGGGAATGGGGACAACTAGTGTAACATTCAGTTTATCTGTTGATGCCCGGTTGTCTTCGGGTAGTCAGCAATGGGTAGCAAGGACGGGGTCTTTGACATTTCGAATATAATCTTTTAGTCAAATGTATTGGGATACTACGCCAATTTATATATCCTAGTGGTTCATTTTCTAAATAACAGTGCAAAGCTTGCGGTATACTTTTTTGTCAGACGAGACGAAAAACCATAGGAATATCCGTGCTATTTCAAGATTTTGTGGCGAAGTATGGCGGAAAAAGATGCCTCAAGTATGTAAGCTTTTAGATGTCACAGACCACTAGGATCCCAATACACAAATTGCACACCATTTAAAAGTGCGGAGGTCTATGGGGTGAAAAAATCTTTGACAGCATTATTGACCATTCTTGTTATGCTGCTTACTTCGGCTTGCGGACAGCATGAAATTGCGAGCGAAGACGCTTTTGACAGCAATATTAACGCGACTTCAACAGCCCCCTTTGTGTCGTTGGACTCGCATATCTTCCTGACGAAGCAAATAGAAAACCTGGAAATAACATATCCGATAAGCAACGCATGGATTGATGACGGTAAAATTTACATACATTATAGAGATGATGATGTCAATTTATTCGTGGTCAGCTATTCTCTTGAAGATGGTGGCATAAAGCGGCGAAAAATCCTCAATAATGAAGAAAACGATTTTGCAGGGTGGGATGTATTTTATCAGGACTATGGCGAGTTTGTTTTTAGAGAATCCGATTTTCAAAATATATCACACCTTAGCTCAACAGCAAGACTGAATGACGGCACATTGCTTGCCGTTACACAAAGTTCTGATAATTTGCAAGTTTTACGTGAAATTAACGAAAGTAATTTTTCTTGGGGTGAGACTGAATATCCAATAACAATTCCATACGTGTGGGATATATTTACAGCACAAGATGACATGCCATATGATATTTTGATAGATAATGGCGTTCATGTATTCGGATATGAATTAGAATCGGGCTACTCCGTGACAATTCTTAACTGGCTTGAAGCAGGTTTGGTTCGCAGTGCTTTGGAGTTTGTTACGTTTATAGATGATAAAAATCTTTTCGTGATTTCTCAAACATCAGGACTCAATGGAGATGGTATGCTTACTTATACAGTAAGTGCTTTCATCTTGACTCCGATGCCAAGAGAGTTGTATCCAGCGCGAAAAACAATAACAATGGGCGGTCTTTGGTTTGACCAAAATATCATGAGAGAAATTATTGCATTTAATCAAGAAAGCAGAACGCATTATATTGAAATATATGATTATAGTCTTTATGATACCGCTTTAAACTCGGATGGAGGTCTGTTCAGGTTTCAAATGGATATTATTAGCGGTGGGGGACCTGATATTATATACGGCGTGGATGATAATATGATAGATGCGGGTGTGCTGCTTGATTTGTACCGCTTTATTGACAGCGACCCTGAACTGTCAAGAACTGACTTTTTTCCGAATATTCTAAAAGCGCTTGAGGATAATAGAGCGCAACTACCTGCGATAGCAAACAACTTTGCTATCACAACTATGTTGGGAAGGTATGATGTAGTCAGTCATATTGATTATTGGACAGCCTCCGAATTGTTTAATCTGATAGAAGAGCATTCCGTCCCCTATCCCATGGGCACTCTTATTTTTGGGACGAGATTTATCGATCAAGTGTTTTCCACGTTTATAGATTGGGATAACTCACAAGCGTGGTTTGATAGCTCTGAATTTATCGACATCCTAGAAGCAACAAAGAGATTACCTGATTTTTCAGAAGAATGGCAGAATGCGTTTACGAATGAATATGAAAAAATGATGCTCGGGGAACAACTTCTTTCTCAAACAGTTTTTTGGAGCATAAAAGATTTTCAAGTATATCTTGCAGCTCTTGATGATATTATAGTTTTAGGTATACCCACCGAAAATGGCGGTGTCAACCAAGTATTATTTCATGATAGTGGTTCACCTATTGGTATTAATGCTGCTACAAGCAATGCTGATGATGCTTGGCAATTTATACGCGCAATGCTCCTACCGGGCAGTCACACCGAGGGGGGCTTCCCCTTGCGCATTGATATATTTGAATATTTAATATCAGAAGCAAAAGACGTTGTATATGGTATTGATGAAAACGGCAATGAAATAGTTTTGCCATCATTTATCCACGATTTTGTGAGTCCACATATTGAGGTCTTTGCAATGACCGATACGGAGGCGGCTATGTTGCGAGAAGTTGTTTATAGTGCAAAAAGTAGCGGACAATCTAGCGTTATTGCAAATAATATTGCGCACGAAGAATTGCCATTATTTTTGAGCGGTGCAAGATCAGCAGAGGACACGGCTCGGATTATACAAAATCGTGTACAGACGTATTTGAATGAGCGAGGATAGTAACTTTTGAGCGATTATTGAGCGTGTCAGCCTTTTGGCTTGGATTGCAGGCGAGATATCGCTTGATGATTTGGAAAATGTTACAGTTTCATTCGACTGGCGTGCGATATACTTAAATCGGATTTTTAAAAATTCTACTTGTGCGAAAAATTCAGGACATATTGCTTGATAGCTGCGTATGCATTGCCTGGTTCTGAGGCAATAACCACGCCGCCATCACGCGGTATGTTCTTTGCCTTATTGCAATCAAAACATTGCAATAGTGAACGGATTAGAGTACAATAAGGACATTAAAAGACGCTGAACCGAAGAACTGAGCGGCGCAGGCTGTTGAGTATTGCGGCATTATACCAAAGCATAATACAGGCATAAAGTACAGTTGGTGCATCTGATGCGGTACGCTGTAGATGATAAAGGAGCGGCATGGATAAGAATCGATTCGATGAAATTGAAGCTGAAATTCCGAGAGGAAGAGTGCGCACAAGATTTGCACCCAGCCCAACGGGGCAAATGCATGTCGGAGGTCTGCGTACGGCGCTTTACGCTTACCTTTTGGCAAAGAAGGTGAGCGGAACATTCATTTTGCGTATAGAAGATACCGACACAGCCAGATTTGTTGAAGGCGCAACGGAAGTGATTATAAAGACACTTAAAGACAGCGGTCTCCATTATGACGAAGGCCCCGATATCGGAGGTCCTGCCGCACCGTATGTTCAAAGTGAGCGCCGCAGTTTATACAGACCATACGCAGAACTCCTGTGCGAAAAAGACGCGGCATATTACTGTTTTTGCGAGCCTAAAACTCATGAAACCGCGCAAGACAAGCATTGGGAAGAGTCCGGCAAAAGTATAAGCGACCCATGCAGAGACTTGCCTTATGCCGACTCAAAAAGACGTGTAGACGAGGGTGAGCAATTTGTTGTTCGCATGAAAGCTCCTCGCGAGGGAGATACTACAGTTATTGACGCCGTATTCGGTGAGATTACGACCCCGAACAAAATTCTTGACGATATGGTTTTGCTCAAACGCGACGGTCTTCCGACATACAACTTTGCAAATGTGATTGACGATCATCTGATGGGTATTACACATGTCATTCGCGGCAGCGAGTATATTAGCTCCGCACCAAAGTATAATCTGCTCTATGAAGCCTTTGGCTGGGATATCCCCGTGTACATAACTGTCTCGCTGATTATGCGCGATGCGCAAAATAAATTGTCGAAGCGCCACGGCGATCCGACATATGAAGATTTGTTACATCAAGGCTATTTGCCGCAAGCAGTGCTAAACTATGTTGCTCTTTTGGGCTGGAGTCCCGGCGGAGAGCGGGAAATATTCTCTTTAAGTGAGATGCTTGATGCCTTTGATGTTAGCGGATTATCAAAAGCACCGGCTATATTTGATATCGAAAAGCTCAATCACTTCAACAGCGAATACATTCGAGCGCTGCCGCCAAATGAGTTTGCGGAGAAAGCCGAGCCTTACATACGCAGTGTTATTACAAGCAAAAGCATATCTGCTGAAGCAATTGCCGGGATATTACAGGCGCGCTGCGAAAAATTGAGCGATATTCCCGAAAAGATAGACTTCTTTGAAGAGTTGCCCGATTACGACACGGAACTTTATGTGCATAAAAAATCCAAAACCGACAGGGATACGGCAAGTATTATGCTGCTTGCGGCGCAATCTGCACTTGAGTCTCTTGCCGACTGGAACACTGACATGGTTCATGAGAGGCTTATATCGCTGGCTATGCAATTGGAAGTAAAAAACGCAACGCTGATGTGGCCGGTGCGAATCGCTGTAGCGGGCAAGTCCGTTACGCCGGGCGGAGCGGTTGAAATATGTTCAATCCTTGGACGCGGTGAAACCTTGAGGCGCATTGACATAGGTATTGAGAAGCTTAAAAACGAAAGGACAGAAAATGAGTAATCTTGCCAAAAATCTGCTCTTAGCGCTGACGCTGGTGTGTGTGATAACTCTTATTGTTTTTTGCATTCAATTGATTATAATCAACAGAGGGGTTGAACGCCTT
>Ga0209755_10002824_pt1 | contig 22872 bp, 14 predicted proteins | sample TergutCo191P1_FD_187301 | JGI IMG/M metagenome (GOLD analysis project Ga0209755, IMG submission 187301) | Cornitermes sp. P1 segment gut microbial communities from Petit-Saut dam, French Guiana - Co191P1 (SPAdes) (version 2) | ecosystem: Host-associated > Arthropoda: Insects > Digestive system... | reverse complement strand
GGCAATGGGAGAACACCTCGTGTATGTCAAAGGGGATGCTTTCCAGCTCCAGAGTGCCGGCCTCGATTTTGGAAATGTCAAGAATATTGCTGATAATATGCAAAAGCAGCTTCGAGTTGTCCAATATAAGGGTGATGTACTCGCGGGTCTTCATGGGCGTGTTGCTGTCGTCCAAGGCAAGCTCGGAGTAGCCGATGATGCTGTTCATCGGCGTTCTTATTTCGTGGCTGGTGTTGGCGACGAAGGTGGATTTCGCCACGGACGCCGCCTGAGCGGCCTCCGCCGCGTCCCGCAACTGCGCCTCGTATTCCGCCTGCCTGTCCTCGTTGTTCTTCCTTTCGGTGATGTCCGTCAGGCTGTTAAACCGCACATAAGATCCGTCGAGCCATTTCATGTCGGCGAAGCGCAGTTCCAGCCACTTGCCAAGGCTTTCGTCCCAAAAGACCTCCGACTTATGAAATTTTATCTGCCTGTCGTTATCGGAACGGTCAAGCTCCGCGCAAAAGCCGCAGGGGCTTCCCCGGTTTTTCAGCGCGCTGTAGCATTTCCTTGCGGCAAGGTTTTCAATCCCGTAGGAGCGCATCATAACGTTGTTCATGAAAATGATGTTACGGTTTTTGTCAACGACATAAATCATGGTGTCCAGATGATCCATGATGGCGACAGTCTTGTTCATTTCCGCTATGGAATCCACCATGTCGGCGATGTTGTTGGAAAGCGCCCCCATTTCGTCCGGGTAGGGCAGGCGTATGGGGTAATTCAGGTTTCCGGCCGCAATTTGGGCCGCCGCCGTCTGCATCTTGATGATGGGGGTGCGTATCACTTTAGACAGGAACAGCAAAACCAAAAAGGTAAAAACGACCAGCGCGGCCGTGGCAACGTGGATCCTGTTTCTCGATGCGGCGGCGTAAGCGGCCACGTCCGCGGAAACCCATTCCGCGCGCGAATTGACAAGCGCAAGGATATCCTGCAAATACTGCATGATCGCCGTGCCGACCGGCAAAATCGCCGAATAAATATCGGTAAGTTCGGAGTCGTCATTAGCGATGATAGCTTGGGAAAGCAGCCGCGACAGTCTCCCGTATTCCCCGTACAGTACCTCGATGGCGCTCAAAATACCCAGCCGCTGGCGTAGCTCGTCGTAATACCTGCCGCCGTAAGCTTCTATCAAAAGCCGCCGGTACGACTCAAGCCCCCCAAGGAACCGCCGCTCGTAGATCCCGTAATCCAGCGGCTCGCGTGCGAAATCGTAGTAGAGCGACATGATTATATACTCCGACTTGACAAGGCGGATTCGGGTAAACGCGGCGTTCGCTATGTTTACATATGAACGCTGCTGTAGCGTGTTTGAAATAAGCTCGTTATACCGGCCGACGACGGAATTGCTTCTCTGCGTATTGTAGAACGACAGAAATACCGTGACCAGCATCATCACGCCGAAGATAAGAAAGAGTTTGCCCCTGATTTTTAAGGAGTGGAACCAACGCATATTTCCCCCTTTTGGTTCTTGGTGAAAGACCTAGTGATTGACAGTATCGCATTTTCAGGCAGAAATGGCAAGCGAGCGGCGGTGCGTGACAGGCCGGCAGCATTTGCCTTTGTGCATAGAAATGAAATTGATTTGGGGGGATTTTTTTCCAGTATTTGGACGGATTTTACTCCGAAAGTCGGGATTGATTTCCGCCTAAATTTTGTGCCTGTCACCGTTACACCTCCAGGCACTTATGCGGTTATTTGGCGGCGTAATGAAACTTACAGGCCGCAATAATTAACATGCCCTGTTCGACCTTGTACACCAGACGATGCTCATCGGTAATACGCCTGGACCAAAACCCGGACAGGTTTCCGCGCAACGGTTCAGGCTTACCCGTTCCAGTAAACGGCGTTCTGGTGATTTCCTTAATAAGTCCGCTTATCTTCTTGAACACCTTTAAATCGTCGGTTGCCCACGACTGATAATCGGTTAAAGCGGATTCATGAAACAGGACTTTCATGGCAGGTAGTCAAGGGAAACCATGTTCCTGCCGGCATTTATGTCCTGTACGGCTTTTAGTAGTTGCGGGTCTTCAAGCAGGTAGTCGGTTTCGTCCATGGCTTCCTGCACGAAAATTTCTATTCGTTTTTTGGGGTATGCCTGCTGCAGCACCTCAATAAACTGTGGGGTTAACTCCTCCGTGTCAAGGGTGTAAGTGGAAAACATATTTTTATATTAGCGCAAAACCTCATTTTGTGCAATTCAGGGAACGCTTAGGGCAGGGCAAAAGCACTTACCTATCTATCCGTAGTGAATTATGTCGCTAAATCTGTCGTTTGTAGCGAGACCACAAGCTTAAAGGGATTATGCATAAAATTTCAAAAACAAACACCATAATTGCAATATGAACAGATGGGCAGCAGCACCCGAGTTGTTGAAATTTGGTATGTGTCTTGGGTTTTACGACTGAAAAAGCAAGTGCTTTTGCCCTGGCTTTGGCGTCAGACGCTTGACACGAACATCATATGCATGATATGCTCGTAACAGGCGAGCGTTGTTTTGTGGTTTATGTGTACACACGATCAAGAATTCTGTGCAATCATCCATTATAAACTGAATAATACGCAAGCCATAGGTGTTTTTGGATAATTTCATTTTTTCAGGGGGAAAGTATGAGCAAGAAAAGGTTTTGTGAGATCGTATTGGTGGCGGTATTGGCCGTCTTTCTTGTGTCCTGTGTTTCGATACAGGACAGGGAAATGACCGTGCAGGAAAGGGAGGAGACGCTTATCGTAGGTACCGCTTCGGTAAGTTGGACTTCTTGGCAGGGTTTTCATGTTGTCAACAGGGGAAACCTGACAAGCAGGGCGCAGCGGTACCTGACAAGAATAGCCCGGCAAGAATTCGGGCCCAATGTTGAAGTAAGAAACATTAACATTATCGGTAGCGCACATGGCGGCTTGAATGCTTTATGGTATATCGGTTTCCCTGCCATTGCGGGAGTTGCCGGAATTGTGATAAATCCTGACAACCCATCAGGGGGATTTATTCTGAATAGTGCCATAGGGCTTGGCATTTCTCTCATAAGCGGCAATTTTCAGAGAATAACCGCTACCGGCGATGTTGTTATACACGAGTCCGCTCTTGCAAGGGAATACATCACTGTGCCTCTTGTTGATATCCCTCAAGGATTTATTGAAATGGTGCAAGTTGATGGAGGCGTTTTTGAGTTGGGCAGGGAAATGGGAACAGCAGGAGAGGGCGATTTTCCCTCTGTATCCACGGTAACGGTGGCCGGCTTTTACATGGGAAGATATGCGGTAACACAGGAGCAGTTTGAAACGGTGATGGGAATTAATCCCAGTTGGCATACGGCAACCAACGGCAGACTTCCTGTGGCAGGGGAAACGGATGCGAGGCGGCCTGTGGAAATGGTAAATTGGTACCATGCAATAATGTTTGCCAATAGGCTGAGTATGATGAGCGGGTTAACGCCTGCGTATGAGATGCAGACCGAAGCTGATTCGACCGTATGGAGCACGGATCCTGCCCTTTGGGGCGCAATACCTACTAATTTATTTGATCCAATCCGTACTAGATGGGATTCCGTGCGGATAGTAGCTGGCTCAACTGGGTATCGGTTGCCGACCGGGGAGCAGTGGGAATTTGCGGCAAAGGGCGGAGCCAACCCAACGGGAAACTTTACGTTTGCAGGGAGCAACAATGCTAATGATGTGGCATGGCATAATGTCAACAGCGGAATAACCCGTGAAGTGGGCCAATTACAGGCAAACTGTTTGGGGATACATGATATGAGCGGGAACGTATGGGAGTGGATCTGGGACTGGTTGGACGGTTATACCAACGAATCTAAAACAGATCCTGCGGGTGCGTCCTCGGTGTCTTTCCGCATGATACGCGGTGGAAGTTTTACCTCTTCGGCGGATGGCATCCGTTCTGTGGCCTGGGGTGTGATCCCCCCTTCGTCTAGGGCTGGACATATGGGCTTTCGCCTTGTCCGTCCAACCGCTGATTAAAGCGAAATTCAGCAGTCCCAAGGGAATGATTTAATCCAATAGGGATTTAATCATTCCCTTGGATAAAATAATCAACAACTCACCCCAGCGCAAAGAAATTCCAGCTACCCAAAACAACAAGCCGCAACGCCATGACGGAAACAGTCGCACCATGCAGGAACTTGCGTTTTCCCCCTACCCCGTTTCCCCACAGGGATAGCATCGACGCAAGAAACAACAGTATTGCCAACACAAGCAGCGCATAATTCACCCACACATGGGGCAGCATTTCGGTAAATGACCGATACATGTTAATGACGCCTATGCGCACAAGGAAAACCAGGTGGTTAAGCACGAGCAGCGTTCCGCAAAGCAGCAAGCCATTGCTAAAAAGATTGAACCGCGGAATCGCCTTTTCCTTTTTGCGCAGGAACCTTATCAAAAGGATGATGGGCGTAATCAGGAAAAAGAGCGTACCGCCTATCACGACAGCAAGGCTCCCAATCAAGGCCGGCATTCCGCGTCCCCGCGGCAACGGTGTCATGTCAAAGCCGTTTCCGACCGATACATGAACAACTCTGCCGTTTTCCATCCTAAAGTGAATCTCGTCGGCAAACATGCTTAAAAGACTGGCCGATGGAATCATGCGAAAGATATACGGTTCAACCTGTCGCAATGTTGCCTCAAACGGCCCAACGCTTAACCTTATGGTGTTTCCGTCCACGGCCCTTACCCTGCCCATCATAGTCAGATAGCTTACGAACTCCAATAAAGTGCCTTCGGTTCGCCGCGCCATTGCGAAGATCCCCTCCACGCTTGATGCGCAGGGCAGGTCGTTCGCAATCGGTGTTATCGGGCTATTGCCTAGAAGCAAATCCTGTATGGCGAAAAGGACACCCATTTCACTGGCGACATTGGTAAGCACGACAAAACCGAATCTTTCCGCCGGCACCACGGCAAAATTGGAGGAAAAAGCGATCGTGTTGCCTCCATGTCCAAAGGTGGGAAAAGCCCCGCCGTATCGCAAAAACCCATGGTACGTTCCACGAAACACGGACGGATCCAAAGCGCTTGGTGTAAACATCGTTGTCAAAGTATCAGGATCATTGAAAAGCGGACTTGGGGTACCATGAGGCGGTGTTAGCGCCATTGCAAAACGGGCCAAATCCTCCGCGGTTCCGTTGACAAGACCAGCGGGGTACATGGGGCCATACGACCATGCGCCCCTCCTGAATCCGCCCCTGCCATCGGGAAAATAGCCCCCGGCTTTCGATTCCAGAAACGCATGATTGTTTACCAAATCTGGCTGGTTTTTGGTATTTGTCATGCCAAGGGGGGCGAAAATGTTTTCCCGTTCATATGCGGCAAAGCCATACCCAGTGATATGCCCGACCACATAACCCGCCAAGGCGCTCCCGAAGTTTGAATATGCGCTGGTAGTGCCTGGCTCAAAAATCTGCCTGGGTTGCCCCCGCAACAGCCCTTCCCGCAACGTAACAGTGCCAGGGTTTCTAACCCTTTCCGCATCGAGAAGTATGTCAAAAAAATTCTCCGCAAATCCCGCAGAATGGTTCAAGAGATCCCGCATGGTAAAGGTATTTGCAAAATTCAACTGGTGGATAAAGTCTTCTGGCAGATACGTCATTATGTCCGCATCCAGGTCAAGCCTTCCCTGTTCCGCGAGTTGCATGACGGCCGTCCACACAAATAGCTTGCCGACCGAGCCGTACTCGAAAACGGTAGTGGCGGGATCAACGGGTGTCCTGTTTTCGATATCCGCATAGCCGTAGCCCCTTGAGAAAACAATCTCGCCGTCCTTGACGACGACAATCGCCACCCCGGGGGTGGTTTGATGAAGGTATCTTGCGACGACTTCATCGATTCGGCTTTCCAGTTCCGAAAAGGGAATGCCTGACGGGGTTTCGTTGGCATAGGCGGCCAAAGCCAGAATATGCAGACACGCGGACAGCAACAATGTTGCCAAAATTTTGCGCATGGTTTTATCTCCTTCCCGCATTTTAACACAATTTCTACTAACGCAACAAGCCCTGGTCGTTACCCATCGGAGAAACACGTTTGTCCGCACAAAGCGTCCAGCAGTTCGGCCTTGGGGATTCCCCAGTTGCGCCCAAAGCGCGCAAGCAGAGAATCGGCCAAAGTCATGAACCGATCGAAGACGGGGGAGGGGCCGGGTTCGGCAAGGCCGCGGTTGACGATGAGTTCCCAAAAGCGGGCAAAGTTTTTGATTCTGTCCAAATCGCGGGCGGGAACCGCGGCGGTCTCGGTTACTTCGTATGGCGGCGATTGGTTGTAAATCATGCCGAATGCGGCCGAATGTCTGGCGATGGGTGCCCCGGGCAAAAGTTTCAGTATGCCTAGCTGTACCTCGACCAGTGGGTGCGGTTCCGAAGGGTTACCCGTGGATTGCGACAAAACTTCCCACAACAGATCAAAGCCCTTGCCGAATGAGGCCATGTCCTCCCCCGGCAGGCCGGCGATGAGGTCAGCGTGAATGATGGCATTGGTTTCCCGCCGAAGCAGGCGCAGGGTTTCGAGTTCCCGCGTCGGATACGAGGGCCTGCCAATCAGGGCGGAAACTTCGGGGTTTAGTGTCTGGATTCCAATCTCCAGCCTGAGCGATCCGGGGGGGAAGCGGGCGATGGTTTCCATTAGCTCGGGCGGGAAACGAAAGGGAACCATCTCGAAATGAACGGTGAAAGGGGGATTGCCGGCACTCGTTTGCGGATTCGCCCCCTCAAAGTGCTCCAGAAAAAATTCCATGATGCGCCGCGCCCGCTCCGTGTTAAGGTTAAAGCTGCGATCCAGAAACTTAAACGTCCGCGTACCCCGAAGGATAAGCCCGCGCATTTCCTCCAGAAACGGTTCCAGGGGGAATTCCCGCACTTTTGCGTCGCATGCGCTTAGGCAGAATTCGCAGGAATACGGGCAGCCCCGGCTTGCCTCGACATACGTCAGTTTTTTGCGAAGATCCTCGTCCGTATACAGCCCGTAGCCGCTTTTAATCGCGCTAACATCCACCTGCCCGAATTCGCGGTTCACAACCAACAAGTGTTTTCCCGCCCCTGACAAAAGCCGATCGCCGGCGCCGGGATCCATGCCATCGAATACCGCCCCGCACAACTCCCGAAACGCCGTCTCGCCTTCCCCCAGAACGCGGCAATCGGCATACTGGAAAATCTCGGCATCCTCCGGCAGGTACGAAACCTCCGGGCCGCCAAGGACGACAAAAGGCCGCGGGCATGATCCCATCCCCTCCCCTTCCCATATTTTCCACAGTTCCTTGAGCAACTCTAAAGTGGCCGTAAGGTTCCAGATTGAAACGGAAAGGCCGAGTATGCGCGGTCGCGCCGCCAGTATCGGCTCGGTTTTCTCGCGCAGTGGTTGGCGCAGGGCGAATTCCATGATCTCGCAGCGTTCTTCCAAAGGGCCAAGGTTGGCCTTCAGAAGCCGCAGGGCCAGCGATGGGTGAATCCACTTGGCATTGATTGTGGCAAGAAGTATGCCGCGCATTTAATCCTCCGGCCTCAACCGCCGGCGATCCTGCCGAAACGCTTTCTTCCCGCCTTGGACGCGCTTTTCCTGCAAGCGTTGCTCCTTTGCCGCCCTGGACGGTTTGGTAGGCCGACGGGTTTTGGGCAGCCTTCCCGCCGAGGCGATAAGCGCCTCAAGCCGAAAGTACGCCCGCTCAAGATTGGTTCGTTGGGAACGTTCCTCGTCGGCGGTTATGACAATCTCGTCCGCACCGGTGATCCGGTTCGCCAGAACTCCGCAGGCCCTTTCCAGTTCGGCCGGGGTAAGCCCGGCAATGTCGCAAAGACGCAGCCGCAGGGTCGCCTTGGTGTTAACCTTGTTGACATTCTGCCCGCCGGGGCCGCCGGACCGCGAAAAACTCGGCTCGGCGGCGGCACGGATTGACTGCCTTAGAAGAAGAATGTTCATGACCCATCATCTTACCGGTCTTGGCCTTCAATAACCAGAGGGCGCGTTGCCAAAAACGTTCCATTTGCTGTTGTCCATTTTACCAGACTGTGATAGCTTAGAGGCAGGATTATTACGCCACTTTAGGAGAGTGAGATGTTAAACGAATATGACTGCTGGATGCAGAAAAGAACCGTCGAAAGTCCCGACGGTCTGACACTGGATACCGTGTACGGAGAAACGCACGGCGAGATTGCGGCACAGGCGGGCGAGGAATTCCGCAAGGGCATTCAAAGGCTTCTGGGGTTTTCCCCCGCGGTTGTGCCCTCGGTGACGGAAGACCGAAAGCCCGGCGTGTACTTGGGAACGATTTCCACCTTAAGAACGTGTTTTAGCTTTTCCGCCGAGAAGCTCGTTGACGGCGGCTTTTTCATAAAGACCGAGGGAGGCAATCTGATTATCGCCGGGCAAGACGCCACGGGGATTCTGTACGGCGTTTTCCACTTTCTTTCCTTGCTGGCCCGGGGTAAAGCCGGAGGCACCCTCGACATCAGGGAAGAGCCAGTTTCCCCCCTGCGGATCATTAACCACTGGGATAACATTGACGGCACTATAGAGCGCGGGTATGCCGGGCCTTCCATTTTCTACAGCGACAGCCGCTTCGACTATGACAAAGAACGCATTACGGATTATGCCCGAATGCTTGCCTCGATTGGGATTAACCGCCTTTCCATTAACAACGTGAATGTCCGCGCCAAGGCAAAGCTGTTGATCTCCGAGGAATACCTTGCCGATGTCGCGGCCCTGGCCGCGGTTTTCCGTCCCTTCGGCATAAAGCTGCTGATAAGCATAAACTTCGGCGCACCGTGGTCGCAGGGAAAACTTCCCACGGCAGACCCGCTGGATCCCGCCGTGGCGGCATGGTGGAAAGAGCGCACGGCACTTGTCTACAAGCACATCCCCGACCTTGCCGGTTTTCTGGTAAAAGCCGACTCCGAGGGCGAGCCCGGGCCTTTCCAGTACGGGCGTACCCATGTGGACGGGGCGAACATGCTTGCCAAGGCGATCAAACCCCATGGCGGCGAGATAATCTGGCGTTGCTTTGTCTACAACTGCGTGCAGGACTGGCGCGACCAGACCCAAGACCGCGCCTGCGCCGCATACGATCACTTCATGCTCTTTGACGGCAAGTTCGACGACAATGTAATTCTGCAGATCAAATTCGGCCCATACGATTTTCAGGTGCGCGAACCAGTGGCGCCGCTTTTCGGGGCGCTCAAGAAAACGCGCCACCTTTTGGAACTGCAGATAACCCAGGAGTACACCGGCCACCAGATCGATCTTTGCTACCTGCCTTGGGTTTGGCAGGATATCATGGAGTTCGACACCGCCACCGGCCCGAACAGCCGCATCAAAGACCTTGTAGGCCCATGCGGAAAAGGCAATTCCACGATTGAAGGTTTAGCCGCAGTGGTAAACGTAGGCAGTGACATAAACTGGACGGGCCACACCCTGGCCCAAGCGAACCTGTACGGTTACGGGCGAATGGCCTGGAACCCTGGCCTTTCCGCCGAGGCAATCGCTGGCGAGTGGAGCGCGCTTTCCTTTGGCGCAGGACCTGTGGCGGATGCCGTCGCCGACCTGCAACTCAAATCATACCCAACGTACGAAAAGTACAACGCCCCCTTCGGCGTTTGCTTCATGGTAACTCCCCATTTGCATTACGGCCCGAATATCGAAGGTTACGAGTTCAGCCGCTGGGGAACCTATCACCGCGCAGATGCCCATGCGATAGGCATAGATCGCACGCCCTCCGGAACTGGCTACACGAACCAGTACGCCACGGAAAACGCCGCAATGTTCGCCGATCCGTCGCGATGCCCGGAAAACCTGATCCTGTTTTTCCACCGCCTGCGCTACGACCACAAGATGAAAAATGGTGAAACCCTTTTGCAGAATATCTACGACACGCACTTCGAGGGGTACGATGAAGTCGCCGCAATGCTTGAGACGTGGAAAGGTCTGGAAAGTTCGCTGGACAAAGCGGTGTACCTGTCCGTGTTGCGACGCCTTGAACTGCAACTTGCCAACGCCCGCGAGTGGCGGGATCAGATTAACACTTACTTTATGCGAAAGACCGGTATTGCGGACAAACGGGGGCGAAAGATTTACGAGTAATAGAATACGCAGTTTATGAAAAACCCGGCGCCCGCATGGGGTGCCGGGTTTTTTAGATCACGGTTGCCTGGAAGGATCAAAAGAATACAAACCGTGGTACAGCCTAAAGAGCATTTCCGCATTGTCGAACTCCCTTGGGCCAATCGGGTCTGGGAACTCGACGGTTCTGCTGAACAAAAGCCCTGGGAACACCACATGCGCATTTTCGATGTCCCGATACTCGGCGGCCATGTCGTCCCGATGCAGACCGCGGACAACAACTTCCCTTAAGGCACCCATGTTCAACTTGAGGCCAACGTGGTCAAACTGCTCTATCTCCTCAAGCCTTCGAATCTCAGTGCCCTCGCCGTGGGTCTCGGGATCACCGTCCCAGCCGAAAAACCTGGGGAACCTGCCACCAGGCAACGTGACGATGAGCCTGTCCAAATTGAGCTGGCCGGGAGTGAAGAGCCTGCCCATGTTCACACCGAACCTGGCATCGCCCGAATCGTAATTCCAGCCAGAGTCCGGGATCCTGTCCTCATCAACGGGCAAAAGGGAAAGATGGGGGAAATAAAAATTCCCGCCTGTCTCGACCGCGGTTCTCAACTGCCGAAGCAGACCCTCGGCCCATTGGTAGTTCGCAAGATCATCGCGGATATTCTCGGGCATGGTCGCATGATTGGCGGGGTTGAAGTAATGCGCCCTGGCGTTTTCAAAGCCGGCAATCGCCCTGAGCAAGCTGGCCCTGGATCGATCCATCATCTGCCCGGCGCGCATCCGCTGCCGCAGAAAGTTGTTGAGCAATGGCAGCATGTCCGGGATTGCCCCCGGGTTCCATGGTTGCCGACGCCCGGGCTGGACGACAGGGTCGTCATAGTAGGTGAACAGGCCGACAAGCAAAAAGTCAGCAAGCTCGTTGAGCGTCTGGTTCAGTGTCCACACGATGTCCTGGCCGATTGGCCCCAGCCTTCGCTCCGTAAACGGAGCGTTCATCGCATTGAAAAAGCCGTACCAGTGGGGAATAAACGGGTTGGTGCCGGCAAAACCCCACATCCGGAAAAAGTAGCGGTCGAAATTGATGTCGTAGGAGCCAATCCACTCAAGCCCGGCCCTGAAGAGCAACAGCACGGAAAAAACCATGTCCAGCTCGGCCCTGCCCACATGCGCGGTCGCCTGGTTCTCCCCGAAAAAGTCGCCGATGCTGTGCCAGTTCCTGCCTGCCGCGGCGCGGTCGCCTAGGACGGGTATCCTTAACATTCGGGCCGTCCCCGCGTCCAGTTCTATCGTTCCCTGCATGGACGCCGCCCGCGCCAGCGCCTCTTCGAACCCGTCGCCGAAGGCGTGGCGCAGGATGTCGTCAACCACAACGTTCAGGCTGTCTATCTGCGTGCCCATCAAATACAGAAACAAATAGATATAATATGTGGCCATGGTCGATACGTCGCCAAACCTGGTTCCAGTGATAAGGGCGCTCTGGTTCTGCACCTGCCATATACCGCCGGGAACGTCGCCCATCCTTGGAAGCGTAATCCCGATGTAGTTGGCCAACCATGAAGGCATCCTGTACCAGTTGTCGGGTAAGCCCTCCCCCCCCAAATTAATGTTGCTCCAACTATCCCCCGACCCAAGCAGGTTGTTCAACTGGTTCGGGTAGCCGGCGAATCCGATCTGCCGCATCACCCGCTGGACTTCCGTGCTGGCAAAAACGTTTCCGAGTCTGGCAAGGCTGGAGAAGAAAACCGCCTCCTGATTGGACGGGTCTAGCTGATACGCCGCCTCGAACGCAATGGCGGCGGTATTGAAGTCTTCCCGCCAAAGGGCGCGCCTTCCGGCATCAAGAAACTGGTCAACGTCGGCGGGCCTGTTAAATTCGGCGCGTATCATCACATTTCCAAAAGGACGGTTGAACCTCAACGTGGTTTCGTCAATGGGGGTTTGGGTGCCTGGCAATTCGGCATGGTCGCCATCAAGAAGATAATACCGCAGGCTTCCGGGACTCAGCACATAGCCGGGATCGGGATACAGCACCAGCGAAAGCGTCTGCCCTTGGTTTCCATAGGAGGTGCGAAAGAATTCCCCCGAGCCAGGCTGAAAGAATTCCCTGTACACGGCGATTGTCCCGCCGGTAATGTCTTGCGCCACGCTTGCTGTAAACATACCCGTGGGCACGGGGACAAAATTTGGGGTAAGCTGGACATTCCCGTTCAGCGTAAATCTATAAGGGAGATTGCTACCGGCACCAGTACCTGATATGTGAACCTCCTCTGGAATGGTTATCAGGGCATTCGCAAGCGGCAATCTGTAGCCCGGGTCGGGATTTACCACAAGAGTTACCAGCGTTCCGCGAATGGCCCTGTTGGGTATCGCCGTTACCGTGCCGTTCTCGACCGGCACCACAATAACGTCGAACACCACTTCCCTTTGCCCCCGCCAGAGCAGATCCCTGTCGAGCAAATGGAGACCGTGATCGCAGGCAAATGCCATCGCCACAAATAGCAAAACAACTACCGTCGGCAACAGCACCTTCCATTTTACAGTTTTCTTCATGAGCGGACTCCTCCTAGAAACTGTAGGTCACCGATATGGGAAAGCTGATAACTGGCGCACCAGTAAAGACCTGAGCAAACGGACTTGCCGCTTGTCCACCAAGCCACTGCCAACGCGCCCCGGACGGAATCATGACGGTGATGCCGGCCCTAACCCTTCCACCACCGAAATCCAACTGAACCCAGGGGGCAAACCCTATGTCCCTTCGCTCCGTGGTTTCCTCGTCAGTCGGGCGTTCGCCGATTCTTTCCGTTCTTCCGTCGGGGTGGGTTACGGTGTCAATCTCTTTAAAATTAGAACCGACATCCAGCCCGACACGAACATTGTCCGTCATACTATGGCTTACGCTGCCAAGCACTCCTATAGCCATGCCCTCGTGAATGTCCCTAAAACCAATGTCATGGTATCTGCCGCCAAAACTGGTGTCCACACGCAGCAATCCGCTCCAATTACCAAAGGAAAAGGCACCGCCAGCGGAAACGGTAATCGGGAACTGCATTTCCAAGGTGTGCACGCCGTATACCTGCAACCCGCCTGTCGCCCATGGAGCGTTCCCGGCATATACGGCGCGATAATACTCATAGGACGGAAGACCCGTTACAAAAAAGAACGGCACCTTTACCCCTGCCTCCAAGATCAAATTCCGCACGCCAGTAAAGGTGAAGGCCGCTTCTAGAACGTCCGCATCCCGGCCCATCAACAACCCCTGGGACATACGCACGGGACCATGCTGTCCTTCAAAGGGGTAATTCTCCACCCACACAGGGCGATTGTTCCCGATAAACTGCATCCGAAAAAGGCCGATTTCGGGTATCTCGTACCCAATGGCGTAATGCCCGGCCGCATACACATCCCTGGCGTTCCAGGGATAGGTGTTCATGTAAGCCCGTACCCCCCCGGGGCTACTCCCAATCCCGGCCATCAACGTGAGGCCGTTCCACGGCGAATCCCACCATGACAGTGGCCTTATAACAAAATGGGCAGCCGTGCCAGACGCAAAACGACTGAAAAGCGCATCCTCATCCTGCACCCCATCGGGGACTATCCAGGAACCAAATTCCACGGCCCCAATACGGCCCCGAAAACTGTCGATCTCCCATCTGCCAAGCCGCATCTCCACTATGTCGTGCAGATTTTCGTTCCCCAAAAAAGCCAAGGGCCTTACCCAGATATTAGCGTTCTCACCTACCGCCGGAACCTGGCCATCCCAGAACGACGTTATCTGAATCCCAATCGCCCTTGAAGCATGATATGCGTTCATGGTGAAACCTATGCGAGGAAAGGCCCCATTGTTCCAAGTCGCCGTCGCCGCAGATACCGAACTGTACCCATCGGAAAACGCAAGCGGCGTAAACACGCCCCTGCCCCAAAAGCTAAAGTTTAGGTTGAGCGTATCCGCAGAGGCACCCACCGTTACGAGTATCAGAACAACAATCATTGTCAACATTTTTTTCATCTGCCGGCCCTCCAAGGCTTCAATTGTTCAATCACATTAGACATATACACAATGGGACTTCCGCCCTAGGGAACCGCTGATTTATTCAGCGGTTCCCTAGCTTTACGGAAGCCCCATTTGTCTGGGCGGAAAGACCGATGGACTAATCCAAATCCCGCATGAAGTTGGGGTTTCCCGCCGTTGGCAACATTACCATGTCTTCCGGATAGTCCACCTCGATGGGCTCGCCGTTCAGATCAACCAACTGTTCCGGATGGGCCGCAAACCATACCCGCACGTTATCCGCAATAGTCCTACCGGCAACGCCCTGGGGCCATTCGCCGTGAAACTGCCTTGTCCGATTGGGGTTCTTCCAGCTAATCCGCAGATAGTCCTCAATATGGAGAGGGTTGAACCAGTCCACATTGGTTCTCGGAACGCCCAGAGCATCCACCAAAATGTCGTTAAAAATATTAGGGGTGTGCTGAACCGGCTGGGCATGGGCCGACTGCCGCCTCCACTCATGCTGGGTGCCGATACGCTCGGGATGATGGTGGTTGTTGAACTTCCAGTTGGCGTAGTCGATCATGTTGAGCACCTGAACCTCCGGCCATGTGTGGCCAGTTCTGTTAAGAATAATCGTGGCGTGCTGTTCCACACCGAGGAAGTCGAACACCTCCCGCGTCAAAAGATATGTTATGTACATGGGATGTTGCGAGACCCACCCACCAGAGACCCAACCGTTCGCAGTCCAGCCATCTACTGGCATGAAGGTGTTCGGCGCCATCAGGGATCCCCCGAAATGCGTATCGAACGGCGCACCGCTTAGAGTTCCCCTGGGGCCATCGCCGGGGGCTTGAAGCAAAAAGTCGGTGTTGTGTTGGACAAACTCCATAAACCGCGGGTTTCGCCAACCAGCTTGTTCCGTCCTTGCATGGGCCCAACCCTGCAACTGGGTTCTGATGGGACCACCGACCTCATTCTGGTGCTGCCCCCATTCCCGCGGCGCAATCTTTGACAGGATTTGCGAGGTGTTCCCAAGGGCAAGATGCGGACTCAGATTGGGAAGCTCTATCAACATTACCTGGGTGTGTCCCCTGGCAGGCCTGCCGCGACCGTGTTTCTGACTCGTCCATCGCTCGACATTGGCCCCAATAGCGCCAGAGGATGCCGGAATGGCTATCGCCACGCGCGTGCCCCTCTGGCTTTCCGCAAAGGCCCCTGCATACATAGCAACCTTGCCGCCGCGGGACATGCCGGATATCGCAATTTTAGTGGAATCCACAACGCCGCCGAGGAAGTCGGGAAACATCTCTATCGCATCCATGACGCGAGATATTACCCAGGCGGAGCGGATAAAGGATCCGGGCCGGTCGGGGTGGTTATTGTCAAAGGCAAACAGGGTCTGTACCACCCCAGTCAAAGCATCGGTGCCCTGAATGCCGTCAACCGCCATCGTCGCCCAGCCGTTTTGTCCAAGGGCAGCGGGTACACCCGACAGCCCGACATTGATATACAGCGGCACCCTGTTGGTCGGAGAGGGGGGCAAGCCGTTCGGCGCAATAGCGGGAATGGTGACGGTGGTGGTAAGGTTGACGGAATTGCCGGTGCCTGCATAGCTGACCGCAATCGTAAAGGATCCACCAGCCGCTCCGGGGTTGGTCGTAACCGCAATCGTGGTCGGCGGCGGCGGTTTGTAGCCCAAAAGATAATGCTGCAGCAACCGGTGTATTTCCTCGCGGCGGCCACCAGATTCAAGCGTCCAGCCGTCCGGGATCCAGTTGTTCAGGGGACGCGGCACCCTTCTTCCGTCCGGGGTACGATACGCCTCCCAATCCAGCGGATTGGTAATGAGCGTGCCATCGCCCCGAATGAACGGGTTGGGAAACTCGTACATTTCCCCCGCCGCATCCCAGGCCGCCGGTGTCGGCCAGTTGCCTATGCTGTAAGTTAGCGGCGGCCTTCCCCTGTTGACAAGCCATGCGTTGTCAGGACCACGACCGCCACCAACGCCGGGCGGGAAACCGCTTTCGGGAATCAGATCTCCATCAGGCCTCATCGTCTGTTCCAGCACAGAACTTTCGCAACCCAAAATCATGCCAGACACCAGCAGGAGGATTCCTAGCCCCACTGCGGGAAGCCGTTTCTTTTTCATAAAAACCTCCAAACAAGTACGAATGTGCCAGTACATTAAGCCCCGGGTATCCGGGGCTTATGACATCCTATTAGTTGACCGCCACGACAAATCGTCTATACGTTACGGCGCGAGGAATTCCCCCATCGCTAAGCGGCGAAGTCACCCTGACAATCAGGCTCTCCCCCCCAGAGAAACTGGCGGGAGTCGTTATCGGCACCCAAGTGACAATATCTGCCGGGGGCCATTCGCCTGCCAGTACAATGGCGTACTGAGCCGTCGCACCTTCGGCTATGGTGGCTGTAATCGGCAAGGTTAACGGGCCACCGGTAGCCGCACTATCAAACAGGTACCGATGAAGGACGACACTGCCAGCAACCGTAGTATCTTCCCATGAGGTCGCTGCCGTGGGAGTGCCCGTTGAGGCAACCTCGCCGATGGAAAGAGTCAAGCTTGTGTCGGTGCCAATGCCAACCACTATCCTATAGGTATTTACCGCGCCCATGTTCTCGCCCTGAATCCTGATGAAGATGTTGTCACCATGATTGAACGTGACGGTACCTAAAGTGGTCGCCGCAGCGGCGGTCGAAATGTTCCGCAGGGGAGTTGACCACGCATCGCCTTCTGGCACAGCATCAGCGGTACCAATCGCAAAGGATGCTGTTGACCATGCCACATGCGTAACCGTCAACTCCGCATTGACGGCCTCGGATGCGGTAAGGCTGCGGTTTCCAGCAACACTAGGAACCGCACCAGTGGTAACCGGGGTTCCGTTACCACCTACCGTAACTCCACTCACGTTAATCACGGAAAGGGTATTGCCACCAGCAACGGAGTTGCGCACCACAAACCGATAGTACGCCGCATCGCCATTTTCGGCCGTGATCCTAACGGTAATGTTGTTGACAGGAACCGCCGGAAAGCCAGTCCCCGCAGCTGTCGTGAGATTGCCAGTACCAAATGCGCCCGCACCGGGGGTGGCGGCGGCGGTGCTTACAGCCCAAGCTGCAGTTGCACCTTCGCTAAGTCCCAGCGGCGTGATTACCGAAAGTGCTCCCCAGCCTCCGGTGGCAACCTGCCCGTGCTGAGCGGCCGGGATAGCAACAGCGGCGGCGACAGTGGGCGAGGCAGGACCAACATTATGGGCGATGCGCGTAACTCCACCCTGCACAAACTGAAGGCCGGTAATTGCATTACCGCTTCTTCCGACCGCAAAAGCAAAACCGAATCTGTAGAACCGGAACGACATATCTTCGGCGCGCACCCGGACAACAAGCCACCTTGCATCGGCTCCAGTGCCTGTGGAAAAGGCGGGGGGGGTCTCGGAGAAGTTCATCGGGGTTCCCGTTGCGGTTGTCGTAACAGCAAAGGCAACTGTGGTTGTCGGCAGGGTTGTCGTAACGACAACCGGAAGATCGGCAAAGTCAGCATCGAAATCAATAGGATCGACGCTAGCAATGCGCAGATTTGACGAGGCGGCAGCCGCAGCGGTAAGCGCCGGGGGGCCTACTTCAAACACATGCTCGCCAATACGGACAGTAGCCAAGCTCCAGTCCGAATCCACCACCGTAATGTTGATCCTGTAGTACAGGGTGGTCTCTCCATCTTCCGACACCAACCTGAATCTTACAAAATCGCCGTTATTAAGTATTACGGGAGCGGGCGCACCGAAAGCACCATCATTTAGCGCAAATGAGACGTCCACGTTTCTTCCCACAGTCGTTACGAACGTTGTGGGGGTGGCGGCATCGGCCCTAGAAAGAATAAGTTCGCCGCGTGCAGGATACTCTTCCTCGTCATCCCACGGCACAGTGGCAGCCGCATCGGTAAATGCGGAACCAAAATCCACCGATTCACCCATCACTTCCAGCCTGGCAAGCTGGGCGTTGTTTTCTAAGACAAGCACCTCGATTCTGTAGTGCCGCTCCGTGTCGCGATTCGCCGAAAACACGCGCAGGTGCAGGAAATCGCCGTCCTCGAAAGACATGGCGGGATCCATGGCAAAGAACGGATAGTTATCGCCGGAAACCACGGCATAATGAACAACCTGCTGCGGATCGTTTCTCGTAACCTCTACCTCGGCATCAGCCGCCAGAGACGGGGGCAAGACAATTCTGCCAGTTACCAACCCTGCCGAATTCCACGCAAGACCAGGGGTTCCGATTTCGGCAGATATACCAGAGATCGAAACAGCCTCAATCTCGGCATCACTGCTCAAAAACCTTTCCTCAATAGTCGGCTGGGGACAAGCGACAAGCAGAAGCGCAAGCCCTATCGCCCCTACTACAATTGTCACATCAAAGCGTCTTTTATTCACCATAAAAAGACCTCCACAAGTTATATTTACAGCCATACGGCAACGCCGTCAAAAAGTGGCAATAATTTTCACCATGTGGGGAGAGGGGGGACACCCGTTCTTCCTCATGTTTACACAATTACCATGAGCAAGGGATTCCCGCAAGGAAAAAGTTCCCTGCTTGTGGTAGAAAACCTTTAAAAACCTTCGGTATAATACGAACGGATTGGTCGTATGCAACCCAATTGCATACCATAAAAAAGGCCGCCCCGAAGGACGGCCTTTTTGTCAACGAGCCTTATAGGGCAAGATTAATAAGGCGAAACGAAGTTAACCCTTCTTTCCTCTAGGACGCTTCGTGCACCAGCGTTCATCCAGCTCGTTATGCCAGACTCCCATACCCTGTCAAAGTCCGCCTCCGCTGCCATGACCGCCTGTATCAAAAAAGCCTGGGCCTGTAATTGCAACGACAGAGCCACAGGGCCGGCGGCGATCAGGGGCCTTTCGGTGGCAATCACCGGGCCAGGACTGGCATTGCGCATGGCGATATTGTAGGCGTTCATTATTTCTTCCGCGGGGTGAGGATAAACAAGGGTCAACGCCCTGATGGATTCCTCCTCGGTTCGCAGGAAAAGACCGTTGTGCAAGGGTGTAAGGTCGATGTTCAGGCTGCTGTTCTGAATCCAGCCGTCTTCGGCCGTGGGGTGGATCCGCGGCAGACCATCAATCATCGTATGAACTATCCCCTCCGGTCCAGTCTGCAGGAAGTTGAAATTCTCGAACTGTGCCAGCCAGTTAAGATACCTCATCGCCCCATGGGGGTTTCTTGCCGCCCGCGGGATAAAGATAAACAGCCCGGCCGGGTCGTAGGATATTCTGGTGGTAACGCCGTCCGCATTGGGGAAGGCATCCAGAACGACCCACTCGGCGCCGGGTACAATCATGCGGAGGTTCGTGGTGAGACCCTCCGCATCGCGGAAAATCTGATCCCAGTTGTGCCCGAATGCACCGACCCTTCCGCTGGCGATAAGGTTATTCAGCACCTGATCATCGGTGTAGAAGCCGAAATCCGGGTCGATAAGCCCAGCGTTCCACATCCTGTTCATGAAACGGACGCCTTCTTTGTAACCAGGTACAATCAGATGGCGATCGGCAACGGTGTAAACCCAGCGATCCCTTGTGGAAAGATTCGGATCGATAAACGATTCTATAATGTTTCCCGCCTGCCATCGCACATCGCTGGTCATGGTCCAGGGAATCACCCTGCCGTCCGCCACGCCAGGCAAGCTGGGAGCATCCCTGAACGCAACAAGAGTATCGAAGAATTCCTCGTGCGTCGTGGGAACCGGCAGACCAAGGTAGTTCAGCCAATCCTGACGCATAAAGACGTTAAGCCTTGCGGTGTTGGCACGCCTCATAGGAATCGAGAACAACTGACCCGTCTGCATGTTCTGGTTCCTAAAAATAAGCTCCCTGCCCGGCAGGGCCGTATCGGGGCCTAGAAACTCCCGCACATTCGCAAGGTAGGTGTCCACATAGGGGGCCATGTCAAACAACCCACCCTGTTCACCCCAGATAATGACATTGTTGATATTCCAAGTCATCATCACATCCGGCGGGCGACCCGCGGCCAGCAAGGTAACCTGCGTCTCCGCCTCGACCCATCTGGATACCGGTACGAAGGACATCTCAAGATCGAGTTCCTCCCTAACCCTGTCCTGGATCCACTCGGTCCACCTGTTGTTGGCCGGGTTGGTCCTACCACCGTCAGTACCGCGGTCAAAGACCACCACCCTAACGGCGTTCTCCGGCAGCCGCTCTCCCGGACAACCAGTGACCAACAGCGTAAACGCAATCGAAACCGCAACAAACAAAAAAACGTTTTTTTTCATGCTCTCTCCTCCTGCAAATATTTGTCATGCCGCAACCAAGCGCGGCATCCAGCTATCAAACTCACCCCTTTACCGCTCCGAGGGTAACGCCCTTGATGAAGTAACGTTGCAGCCAGGGATATACCAAAAGAATCGGAACCGTCGCGAACATAATCGCGGCCGCCGTCATCCCCTCGCCTTGAACGGGAAGCGCGGCCGCAATGCCTTCCTGCGCGGCAACGTCTATCGCGGTGAAACGCTGGATCAGATTGTACAGATAGAGCTGAATCGGGTGAAATTCGGCTGCCGCCGACGTCAGGAACATAAGGGCATCGGTGAAACCGTTCCAGCGACCGACCGCATAGAACAGCGAAAGCGTGGCAAGTACCGGCAGAGAAAGAGGCAGGTAAATACGCGTCAACACAACAAAGGGGTTCGCCCCATCCATCTCGGCGGATTCCTTAAGGCTTTCGGGTATGTTGTAGAAAAAGCTGCGCAGAATGATCATGTTGAACACGGAAAACGCCCCCGGCAGAATCAACACGAGGGGGTTGTCCAAAAGACCCAAATCCCTCATCAGGATATAGTTCGGGATAATGCCAGCGTTAAAGTACATGGTGAATATGATAAAAGCGTTGAGAAACTTCTTGCCCTTGAGGGCGTAGATCAGGGGAAAAGCCGCAAGGATTGTCAAGCTCAGGGCAAAAGCCGTAACAATAACGGTAAGGATTGCTGTCCATGCCAGAGAGCGAAGAAAGGTCGGATCCCCGAAAACGAACTGGTAGTTTTCTATGGTGAAATCCACGGGAAGAAAAGCGATATTGCCTTGTATCAACGCAAGCTGCCCGCTCAACGACCGCGCCAGTATGTTCAACATGGGGAGCAGACAGAGCGCCATAACGAACAGGCAAAGAACAACCACGATCCAGTCGCCAACTTTTTTTGCTGTCGAATCTACCTTCATATTGATACGCCTCCTACATGATGCCCCGTTCGCCAGCCCTTTTCGCAATAAAGTTGGCGAGGAGAAGGAAGATTACGCAGACAACGGACTGGAACAGCCCTATTGCCGCAGTAAGCGAGAACCTGAAATTCTGTATGCCGACGCGGAATACATACGTGCTGATAACATCCCCGACATTGAACCTGACAAATTCGTTGGTCATGGCAAACGGCCGGTCGAATTCGCTGCCCAACATGTGGCCCAGATTCAAAATAAGCAGTACCACCATCGTGGATCGTATGCCCGGAAGCGTTATGTGCCAGATTTTCCCCCAGCGTCCGCACCCGTCAACCTCCGCCGCCTCGTACAGCTCCGAGTTTATGCCGGTAATCGCGGCAAGGTAGATGATCGTACCCCAGCCCATGCTTCTCCATACGCCAAGACTTATGTAGGTGATAACCCAATTCCTTGGCTCTCCCAGGAAATTAACCGGCCCAAGACCCAACCTTTCCAACATAAGGTTGACGACACCACCGCCCGGGGCGAAAAGCTGGATCGCCATACCGGAAATGATTATCCACGAGATAAAGTGGGGCAAATACACTATGGTCTGGGTGACTTTCTTGAAACGCTTGAACGCAAGCTCGTTCAACAGTATGGCAAGAATGATGGGTGCGGGAAAACCGAATATAAGATCGAGCACGTTGAGCATAAGGGTGTTTCGCAAAACGCGGTAAAAATCCGCTGACTGAAAAGTCTCTTGGAACCACCTGAGCCCAACCCAAGGCGCTTCCCACGCAGTGACGTGGAAAATATTGTAGTCCTTGAAAGCGATCACGATGTTCCCCATAGGAACATAGCGAAACACCGCAAAAAAACCGATGGGCAGAATCAGCATAACATACAGCATCCAAGTACGCTGCAGATAACTGCTGCGTCTTAGGATGGGCCGAGTCTCCCCCCTCATACTAATCGCCATAAGATTTCCTTCCTGTTGCTTGTATTCTACTTTCGGACATCATTGCCCTACACTATACCAGTACTTTCGATGGTAAGGCTAGGTAGAAATCACATATGCCTAGTAAAACATACTGATAAAATCATTGAGGCGGCAGCCTTCGCAGACTGCCGCTTGCGCCTTGCGTCACCACTCCCGGGGCTTGAAGCCCTCCGGTATCTCGATCTTCATCGTGTCGCCGCTCTGCCCTATCACGAAAAACCCGGCTTTCAGGGCCGCCTTTTTCACGGGCTCGTCGAATATCGCGCCGGCTATCGCCCCCATAAGCCTTTTCGAGGGCTCGCCCCTGTCCTTGCGATACTTCCGGAGCACCTCGAGCCGCCAGATGTGGTGCTGTATGTCGTCCTTCTCGTTTTCGTATTCGCCCATCCGCGGACGGCTTTTCACCTCCACCGCTATCACGGTGTCATCGTTTTCCAGCAGGATATCCACTTCCGTGACTATCTCCCCCTTTCTCCTGCCGGGTATCCTGAGCCGCTGATCCTTTATCCTGTCGAAGCTGTACCCTATCTCGGCGAAACGGCTGACTATGCCGGGGG
>Ga0209755_10002823_pt1 | contig 22879 bp, 18 predicted proteins | sample TergutCo191P1_FD_187301 | JGI IMG/M metagenome (GOLD analysis project Ga0209755, IMG submission 187301) | Cornitermes sp. P1 segment gut microbial communities from Petit-Saut dam, French Guiana - Co191P1 (SPAdes) (version 2) | ecosystem: Host-associated > Arthropoda: Insects > Digestive system... | reverse complement strand
TGGTATGCGTAGGCGTTACGCCAATCTGCCCGAGCTGCTCACATGCCTCAAGTGCCATGACCGCATACCCCTGCATAATCCAACCGGGTATCTCCTCATAGCCCTCCCACCCGGTATCTTGAACAATCACGCTGTTTGGCGTGCTATCCGCAAGTTCTCTGACAAAACGTATAGTGTCGTCATAGTTAAGCTCCGAAATTGACGCCTCAGCACCCTCACGGCGAATGTGCTGAAGTCTCACCTCGGGGCAACCCTTATTCATGTAGATAACTGCTTTCTGACCAAGTTCCCTTGCAGCCCAAGCCACAGCACGCCCATGGTTTCCGTCAGTAGCAGCAAAAAACGTAAATTCGCCGAGTTTGCTTGCAGCAGCAGGGAGCGAGTTATAATCAAGCTCCCAAACGGATTTTCCCAATACCTGTGCAATATATGACGCAATGGCAAATGTACACCCCAGTGCCTTAAAAGAATTTAAGCCAAATCTGTATGATTCATCTTTGACATAAATCCCGCCAACACCCAAGCTCTCAGCTAATTCACCGAGAGATACTAAAGGTGTCGAAGCATACTGCGGAAAACTCCTGTGAAATTCACGGATTTTCCCGATAATCGAAGCGTCCGTCAATGCTAAATTTTTCGTACAATCGCTTTTTTGTACGGTATTCCTTACCCACCTGGTCATGGCTCAAGCAATTCCTACAGCATCGTTAAACTCTTTGATAAGCTCATCAATCTTCTCCGCTTGTTTTTGCACCGCTTCAAATGTTGTATCTTGATGATACCAAAGAGCTTCCAGTTCCTCAGCTGTTTTTCCTTGCTGCTCAACCCATGTGTAGTACTTAAGATTATGTACTCTTCTGCGTTCCGCGTGTGTAAGTTCAAGCATATTGTCAGTTCCCGTTTCAAGAAGCGAACCTGTAAAATCAACCGCTGCTTTAGAGCCTGAGTATACACCCTCAGCTTCCCTGAGTTCCTCAACTCTTGACCCGTACATTAACGAGCAATCGGTAAGGACAGTCGCAACAACATCTTTATATGTCAGCTCATAATGCTTAGCAAATTTGATTGCACAAAGCATGTTTGCAATGCCTGAAATACCCATGAGCGAAAGGTTTTGAGCGTCTACGGGATTCATTCCGATTTCGTCTGTAAGGAATTCTATACCTGCAGGTTCGTTGAACAATCGCAGTAATTTCATAGCATCAGCATCATCAATGGCGATAGCCATGTCTGTATTCCTTACATTATGAATCCACGGAATATGCTTATCGCCAACACCCTCAATCCGATGGTCTCCAAAACCGTTATTGAGAATCGTCGGACATTGCAGCGCCTCACCAACAGCAATTTTCGAATACGGAAAGACCTGCTTCAAGTAATCCCCTGCCCCAAGTGAACCCGCGCTGCCCGACATCAGGCAAATACCCGCAAAATTCAGCTTATCCCTGGAATTTGAATCAATATCGGAAAACACCTCACTGACAGCGTTTCCTGTGACTTTATAGTGCCATAAGTAATTACCCATTTCTTCAAACTGATTAAAAATCATCACATCGTCGCGGGTATTTCGTAACTCATTGGTCTTGTCAAAAATCTCTTTGACATTACTCTCAGACCCCGGCGTCGCAATAATTTCATCGGCAATCTGCGAAAGCCATTCAAAACGCTCGCGACTCATGCCCTCAGGCAAAATGGCAACGCTTTCACACGCCAAAAGTTTAGAATTAAATGCTCCGCCGCGACAGTAATTGCCGGTGGAAGGCCATACAGCTTTTTGCGTTGCTGAGTTAAATTGCCCCGTGACAAGTCTCGGTACAAGACAACCAAATGAAGCACCAACCTTATGGCAACCCGTAGGAAAGAACTTACCTACCAGGCAAACTATCTTAGCCGAAACACCTGTCAGTTCTGACGGAAGCTCGATATAATTCGGCTTGCCGAATAACCCTCCCTTGGGTATCTGCTCATTTTTCCATGATATGCGGAATAGATTAAGCGGAGACAGCTCCCACATGCCGACATTTTTCAGTTTTTCCGCCGTCTGCTCAGGCACATTTGCCCCCGGATACATCATCTGTTCAAAGGTTGGCAGCACGATTCTGTTTTCCCGCGCTTTCTTTATATTTTGTTCCAAACCTTCTTTATGTATTGTTAAGTCAATCATAAAAACAGTCCTTTCATCTACACAGTTTAAATCAGCGTTTACCAAGGATAACACATTCAAAAATAAAATACTACCCTGCAAATAAAAAATACACGAGCACAGGTACAGTCACACAGCAAAGCAGCGTTGTTAATAACACGCCCGCAGAAGCAGCACGCTCATTACCTTTGTATTCTACTGCAAGCATTGCAGCCATCGCCGCCGTAGGCATTGCAGCCAAAACTACAAGCACACCGAGCATGAGTTCATCTGCGATTATCATTCTCAAAATGAGCCATGTGACAACAGGAACCACTACCAGCTTTAACACTGTGATGGGAATAATGCGCCACTCGGAAAGCACATCTTTGACCTTTGCATGAGCCAGCGAGGCACCAATGACGAGCATCGCTCCGGGTGTCGTCATACTGCCTATAAACCCGATTGCCTCCGTTACAACAGACGGTGCGCGAAATCCCGTAATCGCCAGCGGAATGGCTATCAAAGCAGTTATCAGCGTGCTGTTTATAAGCCTTTTCGGGTCAAACGTCGTACCCTTGCCTGAAATCATAAATATGCCGACCGAAAAAGTCAAAGCATTAAAAACTACACTGAAAAGTGCCAGATAAAACGCAGCCTCAATGCCGAAAATTGCGATAATCACGGGAAATCCCATAAAAACACTGTTGCTGAAAACAGTAATATAGTTGAATAAACCGTGATTCGCCTTATCCCCGCCCATGAGGCGCACCGCAGGTATGGATATAGCAAACGCAATAGCAAATGTGAGCATCGAGAAAAGCAGAAACATAACAGTATCTTCCACGGAAACATCCATGTTGCCCGTCAAAACCGAAAAAAGTATTGTGCAAGGAACGGCGACAAACAAGACAATCCTTGAAAGAATCTTGTTGCCCTCAGATGTGAGCAATTTCGCCTTACCTATAACGTAACCGACAGCCATAATAATGAAGATAACCGCCATCTGGTTGATTGTAACTTGAATATCCATAGTTTATCGCATCACTCCGTATATTTTATGAGCATAGTCTGTGTATCTTATAATCATATTGACATTAGACAACATTTTGATATAATTGTCGATAGTAAAAATTTTGATTGGAGAAAACTATATGATGACAACCTTTCTGGCAGAAAAAACGGGACGTGTCCTGGTAATCCACCTTACTAAGGGCGATGACCTTCTAAAATGCATAAGCAAAGCAGTGGAAGAACATGGAATAAAAACCGGAATTGTTACCTCCGCAATTGGTTCCTTGCGAAAATTCAGCTACCATTACATTAAAGACAACAACGACACTCCAACCGATATCTTCGAAGATGTTGAAGGACCGCTGGAGCTCGTTACTGCGGAAGGGCTCGTTATCGAAGGAAAGCCGCATCTGCATGCATTGGTTTCGGAATATGGTTCAAAACGAACAATCTCAGGTCATCTTGAAGAAGGTAGCGAAATCCAATACCTTGCCGAGATATCTATTGTCGAGTTGCCGGATATGCCCATCGGTCGGCGAGTCGGAAAATGCGGAAAAATAGCTAATATCGAATGGACGGACGGAAGATAATAATTATTATTCTGCCTATATTCCCCTCACTCTAAAGCAGGAATACTGACTGTATTGCCCGGAATCATGTGTCCATCAAGTATAAACTCTCTGTTCGGGAGTTTGTTGTTTGCCAAGCGTTCAAGCAGGGCTTTACCTGCAAGTTTCCCTATTTCGGCAGGGTTGATTGCATGAAGTGTCGGACGAATGGTCATGAGTTCTTTGTAATCAATATCATTATAAGAAACAACGGACATTTGATCCGGAACAGTTATATTATTTGCCAAAAGTGCACGGAGAGCACCAACTGTCATAGTGTTATTAAGCCCCAGGATAGCTGTAGGGCGGGTAGCCAGCGTTTGCAAATACTCAACTGCCCTATATCCTGATTCCTCACTGAAGTTTCCGTCAAACTGAAAAGGATAAGAATCATTTACATCAATTCCGACCTCTGCCATTGCATTAACAAACCCCTTCAAACGGTACGTATTGGTACTTGCATGTTTGCTGCCTTTGATGATAAAAATGTTCCGATGCCCAAAAGACAGCAGATGTTTGGTTAACCCATACGTACCTGTCTCGTTGTCACTATCCACGAAATCACCGGTAAAGCCGGGAATATGGTATTTCCTGTGTACCAGTACAAGAGGTATGCGGTTACTTACCCTTTCTATCAACTCCTCATTGAAGCCTGTAGCATTTATTACTATACCATCAACATTTCTGCTCATTTGCATATTTAAGTGTGCAAACTCTCTCTCAGGGTCACCTTCGGTACTGCAAACAAGCAGATTATAATTTTGTTCTTGGATGAGGTTCTCAATAGCTTTAGCAACAGTTATCATATACGGATTTGATATATCCGCAGTGACCAGCGCAATCATATTTGTAGAGTTTGTTTTTAGGCTGCGAGCAGTAAAGTTCTGAAAATAACCCAGCTTCTTAACAGCCGCTCTGACATTTCTTGAGATATTCGGGCTTACGTAGCCTGATTTGTTTAGCACGCGAGAAACTGTGGCGATAGAGACTCCTGACTTGTCCGCTACCTCTTTTAATGTGACATTTTTTCTGTATGACATAGTTTAAACTCCTTGAAATAAATCCGGACATCAATTATACTCTAAGTAAAAAAGGAGAGTACAATAAATGCTAATTGGTTGCACCGGTAGGCCTGATGAGTATAGAGAGCTATCTGAAACAGGTTTTGATTATACCGAATTTCCCTGTAGAGTCATATGCCAAATGAATGACGATGATTTTTTAAGCCTTCGAAATCAGGTAGATGAAATCTCATTTCCTGTTTTAGGCATGAATATCTACTGTCCGCCTGAGGTCGTGATAGCAGGTCCCGGCTTTGATGAAGATATAGTCGCAGTTTACGCTCGCAAGGCTGCCGGCAGAGCCGGCGCACTCGGCGTACGCTTTATTGGTATAGGCTCACCAAAATCACGGATTCTTCCGGAGGATTACGATTTAATATCAGCACGAAAAGAACTCATGACATTTCTCAAAATCACTTCTGAAGAATTTGGGAATTTCGGAATAAAAACGACATTAGAAGCATTAGCTCCATGCTTTTGCAATTTTGTTAATACATTACCGGAAGCTTATGAAATTGTCAAAGAGTTTGATGACGAAAATATTGGACTGGTTGCGGATTTCTACAATATGGAACATTCAGGCGAGGCAGATATTGACCTCAGCAAATATATTGATAAAGTATTTCACATGCACATCTCTGACGATGATGGCGCGCCAACAAAACGTAGCTACCTGAAGCCTGAAAAGCTTTCTATCCATGCAAGCCGCATCAGCCGTTTACAACAATCCCCTTACAACGGCATGATTACTATAGAGGTAGATGTGCCCTTTGATAAAATGAGAGCAGAAAATAACCTCTCGTTTCTGAAATCCCTTGTATAACACAATTCAGTGCTGCTTAACCCTTTAAGCAGCCTGTGGCATCTCCCTCTATCAAGTATTCCGTAACCCGATAATGACTGCAAAATTATTCGACAGTCTCATCAAGTTCCATGCCTAAGTCAATGTACATTTGTTTTCTGGCTTTTTTATCTCCGCTTGCTTCCTGCCAGGCATACTTTGCTACATCTCGTGCAACCTTGCGCGGAACAACTACTACGCCGTCGCCGTCTGCAACTACTACATCTCCCGGATATATGGCTACGCCGCCAATGCCGATCGGACAGTCTTTGTCGATGTAGCGAATGCGGGCTTGGTCCATAGGTTGTGATATAAAACGTGACCATACATTGATACCCTGAATAACGCATTCATCAGTATCGCGAACGCCTCCGCCATTGATCAAGTATCCGACATTGCCTCTCTTCTTATGGTCCAGAGAGTTATTTGAGCCTATAAGGCCTACATCAACACCGGTCAAGTCAATACACATAAAATCGCCTTCTTGAATATCTTTGCCCCACGGGTCGTAGCAAATTTCTTGGTAATACATCGAAGACCACTTTGTGTACTCTTCCGGAGGAAGTGCGGGAACCGGTCCTTCATAAGGAACATAACGAGCCGTACGAGCGATACCGATTGAGCTTGCTCTCGGTCTGAATAGCGGGCGAAATGAGTGGTGAACGGTACCATAATGATGGTACCCCATCCAGTCCATGCCATCACGTACATCTGTTACACGCAGCCTTTTAAATAACTCTATTATTTCGAGGTTTTCCTTTGGGTTATATGACATAAAAATATCCTCCTGAAATTGTTACGGATAAAAATCCTGATATTAAAACAAGCCCGTAGTGCAGTGCAGATTAGCCTCCTTTCCATATAGTTCACATAATTTGGCAAGTAAACGTTTTCTCGGGCGTATAGCAACCCTCTCACTAGTACCAATTTGAACTAACCTCAATTAGGATTATAGCTTTTTTGACATTTTCGACAACATTTCATACACTTCCGAAAAAATGTTACATAATTATTGTTATTGACATTGACTCATTTTGATGTATAATTATCATGCCGTGAAAACGTTTTCAGCTTTTTTCAGCTTACGGCGTAATTGTACCATAAAATAATGTTTATTGGTAGAGATTTTTCGCAATACTTTGATTGCCTGGCGAGATACAAAATAAGGAGGTTTGACCCACTTTGTCAAAGATTCAAAGAAAAGTAGTAGTTAGTGCAGCTATAACAGGAGGCATCCACACTCCTTCAATGTCTAAGTATCTTCCGAAGACGCCGGACGACATAATCAATCAAGCGGTTGATGCCGCTGATGCGGGAGCATCAATCGTTCATATTCACGCAAGAAACGAAGACGGCTCCCCTACAGCATCACATGACACCTTTGAGCGTATTCTCTCCGGAATCAAAAAACGCAGCGACGTAGTTATCGGCATCACTACGGGCGGGGCTCAGACTATGACCATTGAGGAAAGGCTCGCCGTTATACCTCGTTTTAAGCCTGAAATTGCATCAAACAACGGTGGTTCAATGAACTTCACATTTTCCAAGCTTGCCGATACATACAGTGATTTTGAGTACGATTGGGAAAAGCCGTTTCTTGAGCGCAGTTGGGATAATGTTTTTCGCAACAGTTACAAGGATATCGAGTATTGCATCAAAATAATGAATGAAGCCGGAACCCTTCCGGAGTTTGAGTGTTTTGACTACGGACAAGTGGCAAATATCCACTATTTTTATAAACAAGGACTGGTAAAGGATCCTGTTTTTCTCCAGTTCGTGCCCGGTGTTATGGGAGGTATGCCTATAAGTAACGAAGGTATGCTATTTATGATTGACCAGGCAAAAAAAATGTTTGGGCCGAAAGTGCAATACTCTACGGTAGCTCCGGGGCGCAAGATGTTCAGGTTATCAGCCCTCATGGCTATCAACGGCGGAAATGTACGCGTCGGATTAGAAGACGGACTCTTTATTAAACCCTCAGGCGAACTTGCAAAGAACAATGCAGAGCAAGTGACTAAAATAATTAAAATTCTAAATGCACTTGACTACGAAATAGCTTCTCCTGACGAAGCCAGAGAACAACTGCAGCTCAAGGGCAAAAATAATGTTGAATTCTAATCATGAATGATAGTTGTATATATTTTATAATTTATAAGGAGTACTTAAGACAATATGGCACTAAAAACCGGTGAACAGTATATAGAAAGCATACGTAAACTGAATATGGAAATTTATTTATTCGGCGAGCGTATCGACACTGCGGTGGATAACCGGATATTACAGCCTTCGCTCAACTCTGTGAAAAAAACTTATGAGCTGGCAGTTACTCCGGAGTTTGAAGATGTAATGACAACGACTTCCCACCTCACGGGCGAAAAAATCAACCGTTTCACTCACATTCATATGAGTGTTGATGACTTAATTATGAAAGTTAAAATGTTGCGTCTTTTAGGACAAAAAACTGCATCATGCTTTCAGCGATGTGTTGGAATGGATGCTCTCAATGCTATGTACAGCACCACTTTTGAGATTGATAATAAATACGGCACAACATATCACGAGCGTTTCAAAAAGTTTTTGCAACGTGTCCAGGATTTGGATTTGACCGTTGATGGTGCTATGACCGACTCAAAAGGAGACCGCTCACTCCCACCTCATGCTCAGCCCGATCCGGACAGCTATCTGCGCATCGTTGAGCGCAGAGACGATGGTGTTGTCGTAAGAGGCGCGAAGCTTCATCAAACCGGAATGACCAACTCTCACGAGGTCTTAGTGATGCCTACCATTGCTCTTTCGCCTGAAGATAAGGACTATGCCGTATCCTTTGCTATTCCCACTACCGCAAAAGGCTTATTTATGATTGTAGGTCGCCAGAGCTGCGATACCAGAAAACTTGAAGACTGCCCGATTGATACCGGGAATCCGCAGTTCGGGGGCATGGAGGCGTTAGTCGTTTTTGACGATGTTTTTATTCCGAACGAGCGCATTTTTTTGAATGGGGAAACAGATTTCGCCGGTATGCTCGTAGAGCGTTTCGCCGGATACCATCGGCAAAGCTATGGCGGTTGCAAGGTTGGTGTCGGGGATGTTCTTATCGGAGCCGCAGCACTCGCAGCAGATTATAACGGCACATCCAAAGCATCACATGTGAAAGATAAACTCATCGAAATGACCCACTTAAATGAAACACTATATAGTTGCGGTATCGCATGTTCTGCCGAGGGCAAGAAGACAGAGTGCGGAAGCTATCTCATTGATTTATTGCTTGCCAATGTCTGCAAACTGAATGTCACACGCTTTCCTTATGAAATATCCCGCCTTGCAGAAGATATTGCCGGTGGTTTGATGGTCACCGCCCCATCGGAAAAGGATTTAAGAAACAAGCAATTGCAGCCATACATAAACAAATACTTAAAAGGTGCAAACGAAACCTCCGCAGAAGACCGTTTGAAGGTCATGCGTCTGATTGAAAATTTATCACTCGGCACCGCTGCCGTAGGATACCGCACAGAATCCATGCATGGAGCCGGATCTCCGCAAGCGCAACGCATCACAATAGCAAGGCAAAGCAACCTGGAACTAAAAAAGAACTTAGCTAAACTAATCTCAAAAATTGAACCTTAGTGTACCGTATCACTGATACGGCACACCGGTAACACAAGGAGGCAAAGCTACATGAATTTTGACTTGAGCAAAGAACACAAAATGGCGCGGCAGCTCTTCCGCGAATTTGCAGAAAAAGAAGTTAAGCCGCTGGCACAAGACATTGACGAAGAGGAACGCTTCCCCGAAGAGACAGTCGCCACCATGGCACAGTACGGCTTTATGGGGATACCTTACCCGAGAGAGCTTGGTGGGCAAGGTTGCGATGCCCTCACCTATATTATTTGCGTTGAGGAATTATCGCGTGTGTGTGCTACAACAGGAGTTATTGTCGCCACCCATACATCGCTCGCATGTGAGCCGATTTTCAGGCAAGGTTCACCGCAGCAAAAAGAGCAATATCTTACATCACTGCTGGCAGGTAAAACCCTGGGAGCATTCGGGTTAACCGAGCCGAATGCAGGCACGGACGCTTCTCAGCAGCAGACGAAAGCGGTTGATAACGGTGACCATTACGTGCTCAACGGAAGCAAAATTTTCATCACAAACGGAGGCGTGGCTGATACTTTCATAATTTTTGCCATGACCGACAAATCAAAAGGCACCAGAGGAATTTCTGCTTTTATTGTGGATAAAAAATTCCCCGGTTTCAGTATCGGAAAAAAAGAACTCAAGATGGGTATTCGTGGTTCATCAACATGTGAGCTTGTGTTTGAAAATTGCATAGTTCCGAAGGAAAATATGCTCGGCAAAGAAAATAAAGGGTTTGGGATTGCAATGGCAACCTTAGATGGTGGTCGAATCGGAATCGCAGCTCAAGCACTCGGCATAGCGCAAGGCGCGTTTGATGAAGCTGTTAAGTACGTCAAGGAGCGAAAGCAGTTCGGAAAATCTATTTCTTCGTTCCAAAATACACAGTTCAGATTGGCTGATATGAAAGCTCGCATTGAGGCTGCACGATTTCTTGTATATAATGCTGCATTTACAAAGCAGACCAAAGGGCGTTGCACAACCGAAGCCGCAATGGCTAAGCTGTATGCCTCAGAAACGGCTATGGATGTTACCACAAAATGCGTTCAATTATTTGGCGGCTATGGCTACACAAGAGAGTATCCTGCGGAACGTATGATGCGGGATGCGAAGATAACAGAAATTTACGAAGGCACCAGCGAGGTTCAACGCATGGTTATTGCCGGCGACATACTTAAATAGGAGGAGGTGGCTTTTTTGAAAGTAATTGTTTGCATTAAACAGGTTCCTGATACCAACGAAGTCAGGCTTGACCAAGAAACCGGAACCCTCATCAGAGAAGGGGTTCCCAGTATAATTAACCCGGATGATAAGGCAGGCTTGGAAGCCGCGCTGCGGTTAAAAGACAAGCATGGAGCTCATGTTCTCGTAATGACCATGGGTCCGCCCCAAGCAGATGTAGCACTGCGCGAAGCCCTTGCAATGGGTGCCGATGAAGCTGTGTTGCTTACCGATCGAGCCTTTGCAGGTGCAGATACCTGGGCGACTTCTTCAACACTTGCATCAGCCATAAAACAATATGATTATGACTTAATTATCACAGGCAGACAGGCAATCGACGGGGACACCGCGCAAGTGGGCCCACAGTTGGCTGAGAGACTTGACATCGTCAATATAAGCTACGCCGAAGAAATAAATATTGAAGGCGGACATGTGGTTGTCAAACGCCAATATGAGGATAGGTATCACATCATCAAAGCAAAGATGCCATGCCTCATCACAGCTCTGAGTGAACTCAACGAGCCACGCTATATGACACCCGGCGGTATATTTAAAGCATATAACGAAATTGAAATAAAAACCGTGGTTCGAGATGAGTTAGATGTAGCTGATGAAAACATCGGACTCAGCGGCTCGCCCACTCGGGTTGCAAAATCGTTTACCAAGCCGGTCAAAGGACAGGGTACGGTCGTGACGCTGGATGACCAGGAATCCGCAACATGGCTGGTAGACAAACTTAAAGAAAAATTTATTCTGTAAGAAAGTGGTGAGCATATTGAGTATTAAAGACCATAAAGGTGTATTTGTTTATATACAGCAAGAGGACAACAAAATAGCAACCGTATCATATGAGTTGCTGGGGAAAGGCAGAGAACTTGCCGACGAATTGGGCACGGATGTTACGGCAATATTGCTCGGCAAGGATATTGATGAACTGTGCAGCTCGCTGGCAAAGTACGGAGCTGACACTATTATTACCGTGGATGACCCCGCACTCGACGTTTACATGACTGAGCCCTATACACATGTGCTCTCGGAAATCTGTGTTGCCTATAAACCGGAAATCGTACTTTTAGGTGCCACGGCAATCGGCCGCGACCTTGCGCCCAGAGTTTGTGCCCGTATACATACAGGACTTACGGCCGACTGCACATCACTTGAAATAGATCCGGAGACAAAAGATTTAAAAATGACAAGACCTGCCTTTGGCGGGAATATAATGGCTACTATTCTTTGCTCAAATCACAGACCCCAAATGGCTACAGTTCGACCCGGAGTTATGAAAAGAATTAAGCCTATCGAAAATCCGGTATGCAAGGTTGAGAAGTTTAAGACCAACGGTCTTGCCGATATGAAAAATGTAGAGATCTTAGATATTGTAAAAAAGGTCAGTACAAAGATGGACATACAAAGTGCAAAAGTTCTTGTCTCGGGAGGGCGCGGTATGGGCGGACCCGAGAAGTTTACAATCCTGGAAGAGCTTGCCGATGCTTTGGGCGGAACCGTTTCATCGTCTCGCGCTGCCGTCGACTCAGGTTGGGTTGAAAAAGATCGTCAGGTCGGGCAAACAGGTAAAACTGTACGCCCAAATCTCTACATCGCTTGCGGAATCTCAGGTGCGATACAGCATTTAGCAGGCATGGAAGAAGCCGACGTAATTATAGCGATAAACAAAGACCCGGCTGCTCCTATATTTGAAGTCGCGGACTATGGAGTAGTCGGAGACCTGTTTAAAATAGTACCTCTTTTTACACAAGAAATCAAGAAAGCTCACGCCGAAAAATTGAGTGTTTAAAGGTGCACTGATGCAAATAATACAAAGTTACATTTTTTTAATGCAATAAGCAAAAAAAAGTAGTATACTGCTACTTATGAATATGATAATCAAAGGCGACATATGCTACAGTAAAACACAATCAGAGCTTGAAACTAAAGAACACGCCTACTTGGTCTGCGAAGGTGAAACCATTGCAGGCGTGTTTGAGCATATACCGGAAAAGTATAACTCCTTCCCGCTAAACGATTACAGCGGTAAACTCATTATACCCGGGCTGATCGACCTGCACACACATGCGCCGCAATATGCATTTCGCGGGCTCGGTATGGATATGCAGCTTCTGGACTGGCTAAACACCTACACTTTCCCCGAAGAATCCAAATATGTCCATCTCGACTACGCAGAGAAAGCCTACGAAGTATTTGTCCGGACACTAAAATCAGGTGCTACCACCAGGGCACTCATTTTTGCTACACTCCACACACCTGCAACCATGTTACTCATGGAAAAGCTTGAACAAACAGGTCTTGTAACAATGGTCGGTAAAGTAGGTATGGATCGAAACTGCCCCGACACACTCAGACAGGAAAGTGCAGAGGCAGCATACAAATCAACAAAAACATGGATTGAAAGCTCGCTTAAAAGCTTTAAAAATACGAAACCGATAATCACTCCCCGCTTCATCCCCACCTGCTCCAACGAGCTTATGAAAAGGTTTAAAGACCTTCAAAAAAGCTACTCTCTGGCTGTCCAGTCTCATCTCTCAGAAAATCAGGACGAAATACAGTGGGTGAAAGAGCTTAGCCCGGAAGCAAAAACCTACGCACACGCCTATGACCGATTTGGGTTATTCGGAGGTAAAAGCGTTCCGACAGTGATGGCGCATTGTATTTGGAGTGACAGCGATGAGGAGCAGCTTCTTTATGAAAATAACGTCTATGTCGCGCACTGCCCCGCCTCCAACACACATCTGGCTTCGGGGATAGCACCCGTCAGAAGATTCCTAAAAAAAGGCATCAACGTAGGACTGGGCAGCGACATAGCAGGCGGCCCGTATCTATCCATTTTCAGGGCTATAAGCAGTGCGGTTGAAGCGTCTAAGATGTATTGGCGGCTGATTGACCAACGCTCTGCCCCGCTTAGCTTAAACGAAGCCTTTTATCTGGCGACAGTCGGCGGTGGCAGCTTCTTCTCTAAAATCGGTAAATTTGAGCAAGGATATAAACTTGACGCAGTAATAATAGACGATGGCAAAATTTCTACCACAAACCCTTTAACGATAGAAGAGAGGCTCGCAAGAGTCATCTACTACTCCGATGACAGCCATATAATGCAAAAATTTGTAAATGGAAAAGAGGTGTTTTCGCTTGAAGGACATTAGTTCGTCCATACCCAAAATAGACCATTTGGAAAAGGCAAACGGCAGTGCAATATATGTTTGCGATTATGACACAAAAGATATGTTACATGGTCGAATTCTCCGTTCGTCCATAGCAAAAGGCGTGGTAAAGAATGTAAGGTTACCTGAGCTTCCCGACGGTTATTTTTATGTCGATAGCACTGATATTCCCGGGAAAAATCAGGTTCATATGATTCAGGATGACACTCCGGTTTTTACAAATAACGTTGAATACATCGGTGAGCCGATAGGTATGCTGGTCGGGTCTGATTTAAGGGAGGTCGGCAAGTTACTGGGGCAAGTTGAGATTGAGTATGAAATCCTTACTCCGATATTTGATGCTCGTGTTTCCGACGAAATCTTCTTTGATTTCAAAATCGAAAAGGGTGATACAGACGATGCTTTTGCCCATGCAGATAAGATAATCGAGGGTAATTATGAAACAGGTCTGCAAGAACACGTCTATCTTGAAACAAATGGCATGATAGGTAAATTTCATGACGGAAAAATGATTTTGCATGGTTCTCTCCAATGTCCTTACTACGTGCATGGTGCTCTTGCAGACGTAACAGCTCTGCCGTCCGAGAATGTTATTGTAAGGCAAGATGTCACAGGCGGAGGTTTTGGCGGAAAAGAGGATTTCCCCTCTGCCCTTGCCTGTCAAGTTGCAATTGCAGCGTTTAAAGCCGGTGGAAAAAGCGTGCGCGTGGTTTTTGAGCGCGAAGAAGACATTATCGCAACCAGTAAGCGCCACCCCTCATATTGCAGTTACAAAATAGCCGTCAAAGATGGAAAAGTCACGGGTATGATTGCCGATATTCTGGTTGATGCAGGGGCTTACACCACTATGAGCATGGTTGTCCTGCAACGTGCTACAATCGGTTCTTCAGGTGTCTACAACATAGAAAATATCAAAGTGCGCGGTCGCGCCCCGAAAACAAATACTGTCCCTAACGGTGCATTCCGTGGTTTCGGCGGTCCGCAGGTTTTCTTTGCCATTGAGATGATGATGTCGCACGTTGCAAAAGAGCTTGGTGAAGATTCAGCAGAATTTAAGCTGAAACATATTGCAAAACAAGGAGATTTCACCTCAACAAGCGGTAAGTACCACTTCCCTGTTCCGCTAAAGCAAATGGCTGATGAGATTCTGAAAGCGAGCGACTACTATAATAAACAAAAGCAATTCCAAAATCAAACGGGCAGATACAGAAAAGGCATGGGCTTTTCACTCGTATTTCACGGAGCAGGCTTCACAGGTAACGGGGAGCGAGATATAATAAAAGCGGTAGCGAAGCTCAAAAAGCTTAAAGACGATAAAGTAGAGATTTTAACGGCTAATACCGATATGGGGCAAGGTCTTGCCACAACTTTCACCAAAATCGTGGCAAAAACACTTGACTTGCCGACCGACCGAATAATTTTTAATCTCCCTGACACTTCAAGAGTGCCAAACTCAGGCCCGACGGTTGCTTCTCGCTCAATAATGGTTGTCGGCGAATTGCTCCGCAGAGCTGCGCTTCGATTAAAGCAAGAATGGATTTCGGGTAAGGAACAAGTCATAGAGCAACATTATGAGCATCCGGATTTCATGATTCCTTTTGATGCAGTGAACTTCAAAGGCGATGCCTACCCCACTTACTCATGGCAAGCAACAGTTGTCGAAACTACGGTAGATACCTTTACCGGAAACATTTCAATCGACGACGTTTGGGGTTCGTTTGACGTAGGTGCGCCGATTGATGAACATATTGTCGTGGGTCAGATGGAGGGTGGCATTATCCAAAGCCTGGGTTATGCCATTATGGAGAAGTGTACTATACATAATGGTGCCATAGGAAACAAAAAACTCTGCGACTATATTATCCCCACAGCCCTTGATTTCCCTAGCATTAAGGTCTTTTTGCATGTAGACGAATATCCCGAAGGACCGTTTGGCGCAAAAGGGGCGGGCGAGATGTCACACGTCGGGGGCGCACCCGCTGTTATCGACGCAATCGGGAACGCACTGGGAGCAAAACTCAGCAAAATCCCCTTCATGCCCGAAGATGTACTGGATGTACTCGGCGGCAGATGACTTTCCTAAGGGCGAAGTTGTATTTTTAGCGATTTCGTCGCTCAAACATACGTGCTGTCGCACTAAAACTCGCTTTGGAAATCGAAAAATACAACTTCGCCCTGTCTACTGCGGAAGAAGCACCTACTATCTGATCGGAGGTAAACATATGAGCGATTCAATAAAGTTTAAATTAAATGACATAGAAACATCGTATTGCGGAAATCCATCTGCAAGGCTGCTGGATTATTTGCGTGATGAACTGAACATGACCGGAACAAAATGCGGATGTAAAGAAGGCGAATGCGGAGCCTGCTCGGTGATTATAGACGGTAAACTTGTCAATTCCTGCCTTGTAGCTATGGGCAGTATTCGCGATTCAAGTATTATTACAATAGAAGGCTACAGCAAAACAGAAAGATTTGAAGTTTTAAGCAAAGCCTTTGAATCGGTCTCGGCAATTCAGTGTGGATTTTGTATGCCTGCGATGATGTTATCATCAGAGTGTATACTCAGCGGCAACCCTAATCCATCAGAAAACACTGTGCGAGAAGGGCTTTCAGGTAATCTTTGCCGCTGCACCGGATACAATTCCATAGTAAAAGCGGTGCTTATTGCCGCTGAGAAAGGGGGCGAAACATGGTGAAATACTACCTTCCGGAGACGTTAGAAGATGCACTGACCATGTATTTCGACTCACCTGAACTCGTGCCGTACTCGGGTGGCAGTGACATTATGGTCAATTCAGCTTGCGAATCACAAGAGTTTCTGTTTTTAAATCGCATCTCTGAACTTCGTCAAATTTGCAGTGATAATGAGTTCATACGATTTGGTGCAGCTTGCACTTTTGCCGAAGTAATCAACCATGACTTAACACCCTCCATACTCAAAACGGCATGTGCGCAAATAGCGGCACCTGCAATCAGAAACGTAGGCACACTTGGCGGTAACATTGCTAATGGTTCGGCAAAAGCGGATACAGCTTTAATCTTCATGGTAACGAATTCCTTACTTCTTTTGCAGACCCGTGAGGCGCAGCGAATCCTCCCTCTTAAAGATTTTTACCTCGGTGGAAGTAAGACTGCAATAAAACAAAGCGAACTAATAGTAGAAATACTAATTCCGAAACAAAACTCAGATAAATATTACTATGAAAAAGTCGGTGCGAGAAAAGCACTTTCGATTTCCAGAGTATCCTTTGCCGGCATTTTAGACATTGAAGATGAAATAATCAAAAACTGTGCTACAGCCTTTGGTGCAGTCAGTGATGTTATCATTCGCCCGAGCGAAGCGGACGAAATGCTTATAGGTAAATCACTAAAAGAAGCAAAAGACTTAAAAGAAGCTTATATTGCGGCACTCGATAAGGTTATAATCCCCCGCCGCGGTCGCGTCAGTGTAGAATTTCGCAAAGATGTATGCATGAATCTTGTAAGAGATTTCCTGGACTCAAACGGCATATAAGTACAGCAAATACAATGATGGATTTTCTGCGCACTGATTTTCGCCGATGATGGGCTGTTTGCGGAGTCTTTTTTGCGAGAACAGCGGTGTAGATCCCGATGGCTCGCAAAAAAGCGTAGCAAATTGCCTATTATCGGCGAACTGCAACGTGAGCATGAGTATTCATTCATGTCTTTATTCACCCACGAAAACAGGCAAAAACTCCGTATCCATGTATAACGACCGTCAGCACGCACCATGTAGTCAAAAGACCGCTAATTCACGTCATTTGTTGTGAAATAGAGGTCTTTTGTTTGTTAGTGTTTGCAGTAGTTTGTTCGTTATAGCTTTATCTCTGTTTTCCCTCTAAGAGCCGTTAACAGCTCGTTTATTTCCGCAGGTAGCTCACCTTCTTTAGGGCATTTTGTGACTTGACCGTCCAGTCGTATGCATGATATTTCATTATTTTCGAATAAAACACCATTATTTTCGCTACTATTGAAATCTTCCTCGTAAATGAATAGTGTGAACTTGTCAAGATAGGGCGCGCCGGCATATGGACAGAAGGATTTGCAGTTTCCGCACTCATTGCACATAAAATCAACGTGAACAATCTGAGATTTACCGGTTACGTCCAAAATGACGTTTGCTCTGTTCGGACAAACATCAGCACATAGCAGACAAATAGTAGAACACTCAAGACAACGCTCAAATTCAGAAATATTGGAATTACAGTAGTAATGAATTCCTTTTTTTCCTTTCCCGGAGCTTTTTTTCGAGTTAATGTTTAAATCATTATACTTTTCAAAGCTAATATTAGTAATAGCACTTGCACAAACAGCTGCATCGGAAATTGCCTCGGCAACTGTCGCCGGACCACGGTAAGAATCACCAATAACATAGACATTACTCACACTTGACTCCAAAGTTTTAGGATTTACCTCTGCCCTTCCTTTATCAGAAAAAGACAATCCGAGCTTTTCAAAAAAGCTAATGTCTACATTATTTCCTATTGCCGCGACCACTGTATCTGCTTCGATTGTCGTCATCTGACCCGCAGGAACGGATTTTCTCCTACCGGAAGAATCAAATTCTCCAAGCTTCATGACCTCGCAAATAAGCTCTCCACGTTCATGGCTTATCGGCGATAACAGTTCATAGACCTTAACACCCTCCTCAAGAGCCAACTGAAGCTCCTCATAGTCAGCAGGCATGTATCTCTTTGTGCGTCTGTAAACCAGTGAAACGCTCTCAACCCCTGCAGCTCTAAGCGTTGCTCTCGCTGTGTCCATGGCTGTATTTCCACCTCCGACGACCGCAACTTTCTTTCCAAGGCTCACATTTGAGGTTCCTTTGAGCTTTTTGAGTAGGTTTATAGCCTCTATTTCCTCGCCTTTATTGAGTCCCAGAGGTATTGCCTTCTCAGCACCTACAGCAAGCACAATATGCTCAAAACCCTGTGATTTCAAGGACTCAAGGCTATTTACTTCCGTGTTTAGCTCTATATTGACCCCATAGGCCTTAATCAGTGCTAAATCGCGGCTTATTGCATCATTTCCTATCCTAAACTCGGGAATTACGTGCTGAGCAAGTCCTCCGAGGGTGTTTTCACGCTCAAATATGGTCACATCACAGCCGGATTTTGCTAAAAAATACGCACAAGATAGTCCTGCAGGCCCTCCACCAACGACAGCGACCCTGCAAATATGTTCATCTGAACTTTGTATTTCATCAAGCAATCTCTCAAACGCTTTAGTTGCCGCGTCGAGTTTTACCCCGCGAATATCTACGCTGCATTCATAGAAATCACGAGAGCATTTACTCATACAATTATGCGAGCATATAGTGCCTGTAATAAACGGTAAGGGATTTTTTTCTGTGATAACTTTGAGTGCATCGAGCTCCTTACCTTCATCCATTAGTCGAAGGTAAGCGGGTACGTCTTGACCAAATGGGCAGCCCTTTTGACACGGTGCAATGAAGCAGTCAAGTATCGGAGCCTTTTCTTTTAGTTTTCTGTCCGCTTTTGCCTCCGAACCCTTACTATACGTGGATTCCTTGTTTTCCTTACTTGCATTACTTGTGAGTACTTCAAGCTTTGAAGCACTTACCCCGCTGAACCTTACCATGCTCTTCGAAGTAACCTCGCCACTGAGCTCCGTTGCAATCTGATGTAATCTTTCATAACCGCCCGGCTTTAGAAGCGTTGTGGCAAGCGTAATCGGCCAAATGCCTGTATCAAGCAAGTCTTTAATATTTCTTACATCTACCCCACCGGAGAAGCTGATTTGCAGTTTCCCGTCAAATGCCTTAGAAAGCCTGTTTGCCACTTCAACGGAAAGCGGAAACAGTGACCGCCCCGACATATACATCTCATCACCCGGAAGCTCGCTCTCAGTTATCTTCACCGGAAACGTATTTGTCAGCTTTACGCCGAAGTCAAGCTCCTTCTCCGCAGCCATAGCCTGCAAACGCCCCAGCATAGGCACAGCATCTGAAAATTGCAAATCTGCCTTAAAGTGGTGATCATCAAATGAAATATAATCAAAGCCAAGCCCGTCAAGCGTGTTTCTCGCAAATTCATAGCCGAGCAATGTCGGGTTGCACTTTATAAACGTGTGCAGCTCTTTTTCCCTTATAAGGTATGTAGCAATACGCTCAATCTCCTCAGGAGGGCAACCATGCAGAGTCGAGAGTGCAATTGAGTTGCAGATTTGCGGACTTATGCTGTCGATAAACTCTTTATCAACATTCTTAAATTTAGAAACATTTTCAGTCGCCCAATCTTTGCATATTTTCCAAGGCTCTGTTTTTTCGGCATTCTTCAGCCCTTCGATGAAGTTATTTATCTTCTCTGACTTTATTCCCTCAAGGTCGTAACCCACGCTCATATTGAAAATAAAGCCGTCCTCAGCACCCAGTCCAAGCTCGCGGCTCAGCAGCTTAATGGCAAACCAGCCCTTTATATACTCGTCCATAGCCTGCGGAACATATAACTCCGTTGACCACTCCACATTATAGCCCTCATCTTCGGCAAGAATGCACGGCTTTGATACAGGCAAATCCTCACCGTCCAGCTTTTGAACGGTCTTTAGCTCAAAAAACCGCGCCCCCGCCACATAACCCGCTATCAAGTTTTGCGCCAGTTGCGTATGCGGCCCGGCAGCAGGACCGAAAGGGAGCGTTGCCCGGCTCCCGAAAATCTCATAGGAGCTATTTACATTCCCATCTTCTTTAAAGTGCTTAAAAACACCAAAAACCGAGCCTACAGACTTATACTCAGTCAAAACCCAATCCATCAACGAACCAAACGAAATCTGCCTCATCTTATCGCTCATAGGTTAATCCTCCAAATAAATATTAAAGGTATAGTATAACAGATAATAGGCAATTTGCTACGCTTTTTTTCGAGCCTATCGCGGCGGCAAGGTGTGTAAAATATATTTTTTCGACGCGAGGCGAGCTCTTCGCCATTGTTCCGTCGAAAAAAATATTTCACACACCTTGCCGCTCCAACCTCGTAAAAAAACGGAGCAAATTACCTACTATCTGAGAGCGTTTAGCTGTTAATCCTCCGCCAAAGCTTTGAAGAAACCTCACGGCATTTTGCCAAAACAGCGTCCGCATCAAAGCCGACGAACTCACGGTCTTTCATCTTTACAACACCGTTTATAACGGTGGTCACAACACTGCGGCCGCTCATGCCGAACAACACATGCCCATCAACATTATCCGCAGACATAGGAGTCAGCGGCACATAGTCGCAGACAATTATATCCGCAGCAGCCCCCGCCTCTAAAATGCCTATTTTTGCAGAAAAAGCACGTTCACACATAGCTGCATTGTTAGAAAAAAGCATCTGCGGAACCTCGCTCCACGCCGCCGTTGGGTCACGAAGCTCATGTTTATGGATAATATTCGCAACCTTTTCCGACTCAAACATATCATTTGTGTAACCGTCAGTGCCGAGACCGAGCAAAATACCTCGCCTTACCATCTCCATACAAGGCGGAATTCCAACAGCATTACCCATGTTCGACTCAGGATTATGCACAACCATCGTGTCCGTATCTTTAATAATATCCAGCTCATTATCATTTACATGAATACAATGCCCGGTTATCGTATTTTCCCCTAAAATTCCGAGGTCTCGTAGCCGTTCAATGACGCGTTTACCATACTTTTTTACGCAGTCGTCAACATCTTCCATGCCCTCCGCGACATGGATATGAAAACCAATGCCGTCAGGAGTGTTTTCGCGGCAAAGTGCGATAGACTCATCTGAGAGAGTAAACGACGCATGCATCCCCATCATGCCCTTAATCATATCAGAGTTCTCAGAGAGCGCATGGCGTATAAAATCAGCGTTTTCAGCCACAGCCTCACGCATTTTAACATCGCCGTCTCTATCAGAAACCTCATAGCAAAGACTGGCCCTAACACCAAGTTCCTTTGCCGCATCGGCAATTTTAAACAAGCTACCACGAATCCCACCATAGCTTGCATGGTGGTCAAAAACAGTAGTACACCCATTTCTTATGCAATCAATAAATGTAGCCATTGCACTGTAATAAGTGTCCTCAAGGGATAAATTACGGTCAATAGTCCACCACAGCCCATCGAGAATCTCAGGGAAACTCTTTGCGGCATAACCATTTATGGAAAGACCGCGGGCAAACGCACTGTAAATATGATTGTGCGCATTGATGAGCCCCGGCATAATCAAGCCGCCCCGAGCGTCAATAAACTCGGCGCTCGCGTATTCCTTTTTAAGCTTATCCGTCTCACCAACAGCCAAAATCAAAGAACCATCAGTGACAACAGCACCATTTTCAAAAAACTGACAGGACGCACCCCCGGTAACAAGCCGCCCATTTCCTATAAGAAGCATAAAACTAATCCTTTATCAGCACCCGTACTGCTTCAACAGCAGTACGAATGGCAAGTTCGGTATCGTGGCTTTTAGGGTTTGAAAGCCCCTTTTTCTCACGTTCCTGATTCCATACAGTGTTTAGAACACAACCCGATTTAACACCCAAAATTTGAGCAACGATAAAAAGCGTAGCACTCTCCATCTCGGAAGCAAGACAGCCCGCCTTTAGCCAAGCCTCCCACTTATCATTAAGCTCATAACCTATCGGCATTCTGTCAGGCGAGTGCTGACCGTAAAACGAATCCTTACACTGCACAACCCCTGCATGCCAAGTCGCGCCAACATTCTTAGCACCCTGAACAAGCGCATTTGTAACATCCAAATCCGCTACAGCAGGAAACTCGACGGGAACATATTCCTTGCTTGTGCCGTCCTGACGAATAGCACTTGTAGCGATAACAACATCGCCGCCGATAACCTTCTCAGCCATACCCCCGCAAGTACCGACACGAATAAACGTCTCAACACCCACAAGAGCAAGCTCCTCTACACAAATAGCGGTAGAAGGACCGCCCATACCTGTGGAAATGACCATAACAGTCTCCCCGCCAAGCTCGCCGAGCCAAGTGGTATACTCCCTGTTTTGACAGTAAAACCGCGGATTATCCAAAAACTGCGCAATCTTCTCCACACGCCCGGGGTCGCCGGGCATTATGGCATACTTTGCGCCATGGTCGTCACCGAAACCAATGTGATATTGCTTATCTGCCTTATCGCCCATCTCATCGACCTCCCTTATCGTAGGGTTGACCTACTGCCTTAGGTGCCTGTGAA
>Ga0209755_10002822_pt1 | contig 22880 bp, 21 predicted proteins | sample TergutCo191P1_FD_187301 | JGI IMG/M metagenome (GOLD analysis project Ga0209755, IMG submission 187301) | Cornitermes sp. P1 segment gut microbial communities from Petit-Saut dam, French Guiana - Co191P1 (SPAdes) (version 2) | ecosystem: Host-associated > Arthropoda: Insects > Digestive system... | reverse complement strand
CGTTCAGTAAAAGCACCGCGTTAAGCGGTGTGGATGAAGAATTTAGCATGACGTGGCGCACGTAAATGGCTAACAAGATCGACAATGGTGCGAACACTTTAGTGTGAGCAGCGCGCCCGAGTTCCAATGATGAACACGGCACAGTTATCAGAGAATAATTAACTGTTTTGGCCGCTGTTTTAGTCATTAAGAGTATTTAATAAATTTTTTGTTTTTTGTCAAGGGTAGCTATTGCAATTTCCGCTGGCAGCTTCCTTTTACGCTTGTAAAAATACGTTAAACCTGCTACCTTTACCAAATGAGATATTTAGTGCCTAACGATTACATGGCCGACCCTGCCGCGCATGTTTTTAACGGAAAGCTGTACATTTATCCTTCCCATGACTGGGAAAGCGGTATTGCTGAAAATGATTCAGGCGATCATTTTAACATGAAGGACTATCATGTCTTTTCTATAGAAGGCGATGTTGAATCAGGCGAAGTAAAAGATCACGGAGTTGTTCTGGATACTAAAGATATTCCGTGGGCAGGCCGCCAGTTATGGGACAGCGACGCGGCGCATAAAAACGGAAAATACTACATTTATTTTTCGCTTAAGGATAAAAACGACATTTTCCGCCTTGGAGTCGCTGTCGCAGACAAACCTGAAGGGCCTTTTATTCCGCAAAGCGATCCGATTCGCGGCAGTTACAGTATCGATCCTTGCGTATATGAAGAAGACGGCAAGCATTACATTTATTTCGGCGGATTGTGGGGCGGACAGCTTCAAAGGTATAAGGATAATAAAGCGCTTGAAAACGGCGGCACGTTTCCCGCGGACAGCGAGAGCGCGATATGCGCAAGGGTAGCGAAACTAAGCGATGACATGCTTCAGTTCGCAGAAGAGCCGCGTGCGGTTGTTATTCTTGACAGTGACGGAAAACCAATCACGGCGGGCGATACGCAAAGGCGTTTTTTTGAAGCGTCGTGGATGCACAAGTATAACGGCAAATATTATTTTTCGTATTCAACAGGCGACACCCATCTTTTGTGTTACGCGACAGGCTCTAACCCCTACGGGCCTTTTACTTATCAGGGAGTGATTTTAACACCTGTTGTCGGGTGGACAACCCATCATTGCATAACGGAATACAAAGGAAAGTGGTATCTTTTCCATCATGACAGCGCACCGTCAGGGGGTAAGACATGGCTTCGCAGCCTTAAAGTAACAGAATTAAGATACAACGACGACGGCACGATACAGACAATTAACGGCACAGCAGGTTAATTGTACTGAGATAAAGAATCGATAAAGATTATTATTAAGATTTCCAGGAGGATAGGATTTGGATAAAGAGAAAGCGCAGAAGAATTTAAAGGACGTACTTGAAAAACTGCATACAGATACTGATTTAAAAGAGCTTGACGAATACAGCAGACTGTTTAAAAAAGAAATTTCCATTTTAAAAAGATCATGGGCGGCCGCGTGGCTTTTTATGTATTACGATAAAAGGGAAAACCCGAAAACACAGAGCGCGGAAAAACTTTTAAATAAAAAAAACGCAGGCGCGAAACCCGCGTATGGAAAACCATCGATATCAGAAAAGTCAGAAAAACCTACAATCGAGATTAACCTTAGCGAAGAGGAATCAAAGCGGCTCTTTATCAGCATCGGCAAGAACCGCAGGCTCTTTCCGCGGGAAGTTATCGCTTTGATCATGTCAAAAACATCCGCGGCAAGGGAAGACATCGGCATGATCAGAATTCTTGATAATTATTCGTTTGTCCAGGTGCGTGACGTAAAGGCGGATGAAATTATTGAAAAGCTTACAGGCCACAGGTTCCGCGGAAGGACGCTGACCGTCAATTACGCGAAACCCAAGACCGCAGAAAGCGACGAGTAAATTATTATTCCAGTTCGCAGTAAAAAACGATGTGGTAATCTTCGGAATACGCTATAAAAGCGTAATTATTTCCCGCTGCGTTTACAAAATTGATAAAATTGTCTGCGTACTCTGCGGATGTTTCCAGCTGCAGGGTAAAGTAATCGTATAGATCGCTTCTTGTTAATCCTGTATAAAAACCGACGTCTTCAACGCTGTAGTCATATAACGTGTTTATATAATTTAATATGTTTAGTTTGGTCGGAGGCTCAGGTTTTTGCAGCGAATTGCAAAGTAAAACCGGAGCCGCGAACATGGCGACATAATATTCAGGCCCTGTGTCAGCTGAAATAACGCGGGATGACGCATTTCTCGTTTCTGTTGTAGCGCACCCTGTTATTAAAAGTCCTGCCAGTATCAGCGCGGCGGCAGGCAATAAAAACTTTTTCATAAAATCCCCCTAAAATGATATTACCTGAAACAGGAATAAAATCAATATGACAAAAACAATATTTATGCAGACGCCCAACAGCAGAATAAACCAGGCGGCCGCTTCCAGTATATACGCGCGTATGCTGTAGCGTTTTGCGCTTGTCTTATCAGGGTTGCCCGAAAGGCCGAAAAAAAACAGATCGCTTGTTATGCGTAAATTTCTTGCGTTCCAGCTGATGCGCCGGTAAAGGGTTGTAAATAAAAAACCGGGCGGCAGAACCGGAAACAGCGGTATAAAAACCGCGATAAACGCGCTTATAACTGTCAGGCGGAAAGCTGGGCGTCCTAGAAAAGAGGCCGCGATGTAGATAAGGATTAAGGCCCCTATCGCTATAAAAACGGGAGTGAGACTGTTCCAGTATTCATTGTGCGTTCTTGCCGCGCGAATAATCGTATCTGTTAATTCTTTGTCTGTATGATTGTAAAAGATCACCATAAGGGGCTCTTTTTTTACCGAATGGAAAGTAAGCCTTTTATCCTGCGATTTTATCCGCCCGCCGATAAAAACCTTTGCGCTTTCTGTCAGCGTAGAGATATTATTCCACCTGATAAGCTCAGGCGCGGCGGGGTAGTTTCTTTCCTGCCCCTGAAGCGGCGTTTCCGGCGCCGGAAGAAGATAGCATTTTGTTTTTTCAAGCGATACAGGGATGGTAAGATCGTCGCCTTTTACCCAGAGCGTTTGGCCGTCTGTAATCGATTCGATTCCCCCCGTAAATTTAAACACGGCGCTTTCAATGTTTGCGCTACGGTATTGTTTGTAATCAAGAAGGGGGTAGAGCTGAAGATCATAAAACCTGTTTCTGAATTTTTTCCATCTGTGGCGGTTGTAAAACCCGCCCGCAATCGGAAGAATTCCGTACCAGAAAATCACGATTAGAATAATGACTAGAAAATCAGATGATCTCGTGTTAATATCCCTCCATGTCCGAAAAGAACATCATTCAGTTAATCGTCGGGCCGATCGCCACAAACTGCTGGATCTGCCCGTATGACGGCGGCAAAGCCGCAATCATCGATCCGGGCGATGACGCGGGTCTTATAATATCAACGCTTGAAAAATCAAAACTTGCGCCTTCTTATATTTTACTTACACACGGCCATTTTGACCATATCGGCGCAGTACCGCAGCTCGTTTTGTCATTCGCGGGAATCCAAATTGCGGCGCACCGGCTTGATTCGCATTACCTTGGCGCTGACGCCTACGATGCGCAGATACAAAGCATAAAAGCCGCGACGGGCAGAACCGACCTGGTGGACGACGCATGGAAGGAAATGCCGCCCGCCGATATTTTACTGGAAGAAGGCGATAAAATCGCCTGTTTTTCGGTTCTGCACCTTCCTGGCCATACGCAGGGAAGCGCCGGTTTTTTTGACGAAGATGCAGGTCTTCTTTTTACAGGCGACACGCTTTTTAACCGCGGCGTCGGGCGCACAGACCTGCCGGGCGGCAGCGATGATCAAATGCATGAAAGCCTTCGCCGTCTTTTTACGATGGACGGAAACATAAAAGTGTACCCCGGCCACGGAAGAACCACGACAATCGCGCAGGAAGCAAACCGGTAATGTTTTTGCGATAATTTTTTTGTTTGACTTATTGCGGGATCGGGGGTATCCTGTAAAAAATATACAAAATTAGAAGGAGATTCAAATGAAAGTTGCAATTAATGGTTTTGGGCGCATAGGACGTCTTGTTTTTCAGGCGCTTGTTGGTCAGGGGCTGCTGGGAAAAGACAAAATAGACGTTGTAGCGGCTGTAGATATCGTTACAGACGCCAAATATTTTGCTTATCAGCTTAAATACGATTCGACCCAGGGTCAGATGAAGGCCGATATCAAAACCAAAAAATCCGCCGGAGCCGCAGAGGACGATATTCTTGTCGTTAACGGTCATGAAATCCAGTGCGTAATGGCGGAAAGAGAATTAAAAAATCTTCCCTGGGCAAAACTGGGCGTAGAATATGTTATCGAATGTACAGGGCTTTTTGTTGACGACAAGGCTTTCGGTCATCTTGAAGCCGGCGCGAAAAAAGTTATCATTTCAGCTCCTGCCAAAGGAAAAGAAAAAAAGATTCCAACCTTTGTAATGGGCGTAAATCACGAAAAATACAATGCAGCCGAAGATCATGTAATTTCCAACGCTTCCTGCACCACCAACTGTCTTGCTCCTATCGTTCACGTTATTCTTAAAGAAGGTTTCGGCATCGAGACAGGTCTTATGACCACAATCCATTCATACACAGCCACCCAGAAAACCGTAGACGGTCCTTCAAAGAAAGACTGGAGAGGCGGACGCGCTGCGGCTATCAATATTATTCCTTCGACAACAGGCGCGGCGAAAGCGGTAGGCGAAGTTCTCCCTGTAACCAAAGGCAAACTGACAGGCATGAGCTTCCGCGTTCCTACGCCGACAGGCTCTGTTGTTGACCTTGTTTTCCGCACGGAAAAAGACACGTCAATAGAAGATATCAACGCGGCGTTTAAAAAAGCCTCGGAATCATACCTTAAAGGCGTTTTACAGTTCCAGGATGATGAAATTGTCTCGACCGATATTATCCACAACACACATACGTCGATTTACGACAGCCTTGCGACACTGCAGAACAATCTCCCGGGCGAAAAACGTTTCTTCAAAGTTGTCTCATGGTACGATAACGAATGGGGTTACTCAAATAAAATCGTCGATTTATTAAAATACATCGACAGCAAGAAATAATTAAACTTGGAAAACATCAGCCACGGATTTTCGCGGATATGATTTCACGGATTAGCTGAACCCGCTTTTTGGGCGCGCTAATCCGCGGAGTCCGCCTTGGTTCGCGGCTGAAGTTTTGTGTAAAATTAGGGAGGCTAATTATGATCAAAACAGTGAAAACCGTTAATTTAAAAGGCAAGCGCGTTATAATGCGCGTTGATTTTAACGTACCGATGAAAGACGGCGTTGTGCAGGACGATACGCGCATAACAGCGGCATTGCCTACGATTCAATATATTCTTGAACAGGGAGCGAAAACCATCACATTGATGTCGCATCTCGGCGATCCTTCCAAGGACGCGAAGAAAGCGAAGGAAAAAGCCGAAAAGGACGGAAGATCTTTCGACGAAGCCGCTTACATTAAAGGCAAGCACAGGATGGCCCCTGTCGCCGCGTATCTTGAAAAAAAACTCGGCAAGCCAGTGATTTTCGCGGGAGAGGACAGCTGCTATGGAAAGAAAGCTTTTATAGAAAGTCAAAAAGACGGCTCTGTCATCATGCTGGAAAACACACGCTTCCATAAGGAAGAAACGTCGAGCGACGCCGAAAGCCGCGACAAACTCGCAAAAGAGCTTGCGACGTACGGCGAAATTTTTGTAAATGACGCTTTCGGAACCGCGCACAGGGATCACGCGTCGACTGCTTCCATCGCCAAATTTGTGCCTGTGTCTGTCGCGGGCTTCCTTATGCAGAAAGAAGTTGACTATCTTGAGCCGATTGTAACAAGCCCGAAAAAGCCGTTAGTTGCAATTATCGGCGGCGCGAAAGTGTCGTCAAAAATCGCTGTGCTTGAAAGCCTTCTTAAAAATTCCGCGGCTCTTGTAATTGGCGGCGGAATGGCGTACACGTTCTTAAAAGCGCAGGGTTATAAAGTGGGTAAGTCTTTGGTCGAAGACGATCAGATCGACACGGCAAAGAAGATTCTTGCCGCCGCGGAAAAAGCGAGCGTGCAGATAATCCTTCCTGTGGATCATGTCGCCGCGACTTCGTTTGACTCCGCGTCCGCTCCAATCCCTGTTGACGAAATAAATCTTCCTGACACTTTATTGGGTCTTGACGTCGGGTCAAAAACGCTTGCCAAATACAAGGAAGTTCTGACTGTCGCAAAAACAATTGTCTGGAACGGTCCTGTCGGCGTTTTTGAATTTGACGCGTTCGCCAAAGGCACGGAAGAGGTTGCGATCCTTGTCGCCGAAGCGACCGTCAAAGGCGCGATTACAGTTGTAGGCGGCGGCGATTCTGTCGCGGCTGTAAACAAGTTCGGACTCGCGGATAAAATGAGCCATGTCTCCACAGGCGGCGGCGCGTCGCTCGAACTGCTCGAAGGCAAAAAGCTTCCCGGAATCGAGGTGTGCCGTGAGTAGAAATTATTACATGGCGGGTAACTGGAAGATGCACATGACCCGCGATGAAGCCGCGCGGCTTACGCAGGAACTCGTTCATCAGCTCAGGGACGGAAAGCATGAATATCTTATCGCGCCGTCTTTTACGCTGCTTGAAACAGTAAGCGCTTTTATCGAAGGAACCAATATCCGCCTTGGAGCGCAGAACTGCGCGAGCGAAGAACAGGGCGCGCATACAGGCGAAGTATCGGTTCTTCAGCTTAAAGACCTTGGGGTGGAAACCATCATTCTCGGACATTCGGAAAGACGACATACTTATAAAGAAGACGACGCTCTTATCAATAAAAAAGTCAAACTTGCCTTAAAGCACGGGTTTGAAGTAATTCTTTGCATAGGCGAGCTTTTAAGCGAAAGGGAAGCAGGCAAGGTTGAAGAAGTATGCGAAAGGCAGACAGTTAAAGGTCTTGAAGGCGTAAGCGAAGCTGATCTTGGAAATGTAGTAATCGCATACGAGCCTGTTTGGGCAATCGGCACGGGAAAAACAGCGACGCCGCAGGACGCGGAAACTGTTCACGCTTTTGTGCGCAAAGTGATCGCCCGTCTTTACGATAACGACGCCGCGTCAAAAATCATTATTCAATACGGCGGCTCTGTAAAGCCCGATAACGCGGCGCAGCTTATGGCGATGGAAAACATCGACGGCGCGCTTGTCGGCGGCGCTTCACTAAAGGCGGAAACCTTTATTCCAATTGCGAAGTTTTCCTGATATAATCCCGAAATGATTGTCTTTTGCATTTTATGGGTTCCGTTTGTCTATATGCTTCGCCGTTCCATCATTGGTAAAGGCGGTTCTTCCGGCGGAGTGTGGGCTTTAATTCTTGGCAGCATTTACGCGATAGTTCAATTCTTCCTGGGCAACATTATAAGCCCGGGGGGATTTGGATTTTCGCGCCTTCTTTTCGGCTTTGTCGATTTAGTCTGCGTGCCTGTTCTTGTTCCCCTGCTGGTTTATTTTTTTATTTTCCTTTTCCGGGGCTTTTCGGGAGACGCGGACTTCGGCGGTTTCGCTCTGCTCTGGCTTATTCCCGCGGGAGCTCTGCGCGCGTTAAGCTGGAGTGCGTTTAACGATCCCATTTTACTTGTCGCGGTTCCGCTTCTTTGGACAGCCATTGCCGCGGGTATTTCTTATTTTATTGACTGGATAATCAGCACCCGGTACATTATTTTAAAGATCGTTTTTGCGTTTTGTATATTGATCCCGCCCGCCGCAGCTTCGGTATCTTACTGGGTTCTGTTTCATCAGCAGACATTATTGGGATACGGTCTTCTCATTTTCGCGAACATTCCTTTTATTTTATCGCTTGTGTTTCAAAGGCGTTACTTTTATTAACCTCAAGTCAGTTTTTTAAAAGAAGATGATCAAGATATGACGATAAAAGGGAAGTGAACGCCGATTCTATTTCCTGTTCTGCCGTTGTAAACGCGCGGTTTTCCGCAAGCGCCGCTGTGGTATGCCCTTCGCGGGTATGAAAACTATACGGCAGCAGCACCGACTGCGAGAGCGTGTCCGTAAGGCTTGCGTTTAACTCCATTTGAATCCATTGGTACGGGCTTCCGGGATATTCGGGATTATCAGCAGTTACGCCTGCGTATAGCACATAACGCGAGCTTTCTGAACCTGTTCTGAATCCAAACGCGCTTAATACTTTCGCAAACGCGCTTTGCAGCCTTCCTGCCCTGTCGCCTGTTACCGTTATTCCCACGGGAATCGCGCGTATAATGTTCAGCGCTTCCAGCCTGTATTGATCGCCTGATACAACACCCTGCGGAACCGGCGCGCCCAGCGCATTCAGTATGATCGCGTAATCGGCGTTTATATCGGCGGCGGCGGCGGCGAATCTGAATCCTGAAACAGCTTCCAGCGTATTTCCCTGCGTATAAGCCGAATCTGAAAGATTCTTAATTATTGCAAGATTGTCAGCTATCATTTTTGTGTATAATTGAATTGTTCTCTGCCTTTCCATGACAGCGGCGGCGTAGTAGATTTTATTATACTCGTCGTACCAGACTTCCCTGATTTCAGCGCCGATCAGCGTATCCATTGATGTAACAGTTCTGACTGCGTTTTCAATTTCCGTACTTTCGATCCATTCTGTCATCGCGCCGCTTCTTGCGGCTTCATAATACGCGCTTTTTACTGTCTGATCCGACTGTATTGACTGGCCGAAAAAAGCGGAAAGGTTTGAAAGCGCGTTTTTTTCCGCCGACTGGCGGTCTTGCGCGTAACCGGCCGCGGCGACGTATCTGTCTCTTCCGTAAACCGAGCTGATGTTGTCAACCCACGCAGGCCTTGCGCCAGGGCCTGACGAAGGCGCGCTGCCGCACGATGTGAAACATAACAATAGAAGGATAGCAAATAACGATAAATTGATTTTTAACATTTTATTCCGGCATTAAAAAAAGCGGCTGAGGACATACGCCCTGCAGCCTGCCTTTTAAAATTCAATGTATTAAAAGTCTCTTACGCCAAGCTCTCTGGCGTATTCCCTTTCAAACGCCGCCTGCATTCTGTCAAGCGCATTGAAAGTCGCCATTGCCGGAACAGCAAGCCTCGCGGCTGCCTGCGCCTGATTTATTTCTTCCACCGCGTTGGACGCGCTTAAATAAACAATAACGTAATAAGTGCCGTCTACCCAGTCTTCAGACGCTATAATTACGCCTGTAAGCCTTGAATTAACAAGAGTTTGGGTGACATTTTCCTGATAGGAAATAGCGGCGGCAGGATCAATCTCGCTTGACGCCTGATAGTCGTTAATCATTTCCTGAACTGTAGAATCCAGCACCCTTGCAATTTCCGCCCTTGCCCTGGACTCCGCCATTATTTTTGACTGGCTTTGGCTTGCAAGCCTTGCGCTGCCTATTCCGACCAAAGTATCAGCCGGCGCGTTCCTTCGCGCGTTTCTTACGATTTCAGGAAGCCCGCTGACCGACACAGGGTCAACATTCGCCTGCTGATTGGACGCGCAGCCTGCCGCTATAATCAAAACCAGCGTTACAAGAACCAAAGTAGCTTTTTTCATCTTTTTCTCCTAAATTATTTTATTTCCTTGTATATTATACCGCATTTTTTGGATTTTTCAATTGTTAAATTCAAATGAGACGCTTGATACCATAAAAACTATAATAAAAACCTTCGCGGACAAGGAACGGAAGGGATAATAGAAAAATAATTAAATCTTTTTAATGACAAATAATACACAATGTAGTATATTAATTGTATGCAGATTTTATGGGATAGCGGGAAAAACAAAAAACTTATCGCGCAGCGCGGACTTTCTCTTGAAACATTCGCTTCGTTAATCCTTGAAAAAAAGTATCATGTTGTTCTGAAAAACCCTGTAAGGGAAGATCAAAAAATATTTGTTATCCCTTTTAATGATTATACCTATGTTGTTCCGTTTATCATCGATAGGGAAAAGAATATCATTCTAAAAACGGTTTTTCCAAGCCGCAAGTACCATAAAATGTATGGAGGTCATAAATGAAAAATAAATCTAAAATTTATCAGGTTCTGAATTCAAAGGAGAGCATCGTATCAGAATTAAAAAGCGGTTATCTTGATGATTTTGAAAAGTCAATCGAAGATAACGCAGAAAAATTTATTCCGCTTACATCCGCGGAGATGAACGAAGTTGAATCAATAGTTAATTCCGCCAATAAAACAAAAAACATCAATATACGAATATCCGAATACGATATCGAAAAGGTCAAGCAGAGATCAGCGGAAGAAGGCATTCCCTACCAGACGCTTATTTCCAGCATCATTCATAAATACATCACAGGAAAGCTGGTCGATGAAAAAGCGGTATTAAAATCAATGGAACTGCTTCGGCGCTGAAAATCAGTTTTTTTTGGTTTTTTGATTATTTATAGCCCTCTTGAACCATCTCCCCTTGCAGGCTAGACTGTCAAAATGCGCAATCAAAATGAAAACGCGGCTATTGCCGGGAAATCGCTTGGCATTAATATTGGGTCGACAAGCCTTAAAATGGCTCTTTTAGATAATGGAAAAGTGACATGGACTGCTTCAACGCCGCATGAAGGGGATTTCAGCGCGGCTGTTCACAAGCTTCTTGCCGAAGGCAATATCCGCGATGGAATTAAAGCGCTTGTAACAGGCAACGAAGGCCGGTTTATGTTCGATGTGTCGGGTACTTTGGAGCCGCTTTGTGTAGAAGCGGCGCTTCGCAGTCTTGGCATTAAAGCGGACGCTGTTGTCAGCATGGGAGGCGAAGATTTAATCGTTTATTCGCTTGATGCGAACGGCAAGATAATCAACAATTTCTCCGGTAATAAATGCGCAAGCGGCACGGGCGAGTTTTTAAAGCAGCAGCTTGCCCGTATGGACATGACGCTCGATGACATCGAAAAGGTGCCTGACACCGCGAAAGTGTACGCTCTTTCAACGCGCTGTTCCGTTTTTATGAAGAGCGACTGCACCCACAGGCTTAATAAGCGAGAAGCGACAAAGGACGATATCGTTCTCTCTCTTTCCGACGTGATGGCGGTTAAGGTTATCGATTTTTTAAAACGCGCGAAGGTCACATCGGGCAGGGTAGCGCTTACAGGCGGCATTACGCTTAACAGGCACATCATCCGCTTTATCCGCGAAAAGGCTCCCGCGATCGAATTTATCATTCCCGATACCGCGGCTGTTTTTGAAGCGCTGGGAGCCGCGGTTATGGCTCAGGATTCAGGCAGCATTCTGCCGCCTGCGGAAAAATTACTGCGCGCCAATGACGTGCGCTTCGGAACTCTGGGCGCGTTACGCGATTTTAAAAACAAAGTTAAATTTTTTGAAAAGCCTGATGGAAAGGCGCGCGCTGGCCGCCGCTATATTCTCGGCGTTGACGGCGGTTCCACCACGACAAAAGCGTGTCTTGTCGATATCGAATCCGATGAAATTGTTGCGAGCCACTACGGGCGCACCCACGGCGATCCTGTAAAAGCGCTTAAGGAATGTCTAAAAATAATTCAGGAAAAAATTATCGCGGACACAGGCAGTAAAAATATCGATATCCGCCTTGTTTCTACAACAGGATCAAGCCGTGAAATTCTCGGCGTGTTTCTGGAAACATCAGGCGTTTACAATGAAATTATCGCGCACTCTGTGGGGACAACCTATTTTGATAACGAAGTTGAAACGATTTTTGAAATCGGCGGGCAGGACGCCAAGTATGTGCTTTTAAAAAACGGCGTGCCGATCGATTACGCGATGAACGAAGCCTGCTCCGCCGGGACCGGATCGTTTCTTGAAGAATCGGCATCAGGCGATTTGTCGATTCACAGCGCGAAAGACATCGGGCCGGTTGCGTTAGACGCAAACGCTCCCTGTAAATTCGGCGAGCACTGCTCGGCGTTTATCAATAGCGATATCCGCAAGGCGGTGCAGCAGGGCGCGGGAAGGGAAAACATCACGGCGGGGATTGTTTGTTCCATCGTGGCGAATTATCTTAACCGTGTTGTCGGAAACCGCACAATCGGCGGAAAAATATTTTTACAGGGCGGGGTCGCCAAAAACCCCGCTGTTCCCCTTGCCTTCGCGATGCTTATTAACAAAGAAATTCTTGTTCCGCCTTCGCCTGAACTTATGGGATGTTTCGGCGTCGCATTACTCGCAAAGCGAAAACGCAATGAAGGTCTGCTTTCTGAACAGAGCATTGTGTTAGACGACATCATCAACCGCGACATCGGTTATGAGCGCGTCTTCGCCTGTCAGGCATGCGAAAACCTGTGCCCGATTCAGGTGTTAAATGTAAATAATCACAAGTACATGTTCGGCGGAAGATGCAACAAGTACACAAACATGAGAAAGCAGGTAAAGGACATCCCTGTTTTTGATTATGTCGAAAAACGCCAGAAAATGCTTTATGAGGAATTCGCAGCGCCTGCCGAAATGAATGATTCTAAACGCTCTTATACCATTGGAATCCCGCGCGCTTTTTCCGTGCATACGTTATATCCGCTTTACAGCTGGTTCTTCCATGAACTGGGAATTAAAACGTATCTTTCTACCGAAGTCGCGCACGCAGGCGTCGCGCGCGCTGAGGCGCAGTACTGCTTCCCGGCTGAAATCGCGCACGGCGCGATACAGGACTGTCTCGACAAAAACGCGGACTATGTGCTGCTTGTGCATTTCCGCGACATGCCAAGTTACGAAGAAAAAGTTCACGCGAACTTCTGCCCGATAACGCAGGCTCTTCCGTATTACATGGACAAAGCGTTCCCTGACATTGATAAAAAGCGGTGGCTGCCGTTAGTTGTCAGTTTTAAATTCGGCGAAGGAAAAGCGCTTGAGCTTTTCTGCGAAATGACAAAACTTCTTGGAATAAGCGAAGCAGAAACAAAGGCCGCGTTCGATACAGCTCTTGCAAAACAAAAAGCGTATTTTGAAGCGGCAGAAAAAATGGGGCTTAAAGCTCTTGAAGACGCGCGAAAAGCGGACCGCCCCGTCATCGCTTTGCTTGGACGGCCTTACAACGCCTTTACACCGGAAGCGAACATGGGCATCCCGCGCAAGTTTACAACAAGGGGATATTCGATCATTCCGTTTGACATTCTCCCTTTCCGCGATGAAAATATTTTTCCGAATATGTACTGGTTCTTCGGACAGCAGGATTTAAAAACGGCGAGCCTTCTAAAAAAAGAAGACAATATCTATCTTGCGTTCATTTCCAATTTTTCATGCGCGCCTGATTCATTTATTCTCCACTACGTAAAATGGATAATGGGGCAAAAACCCTTCCTTGTTTTGGAACTTGATTCACATTCCGCGGACGCGGGCGTTGACACGCGCGTAGAGGCGTTCCTCGACATTATCGACGGATACCGCGCGAAAAAAGACGCGCTTACAAGCTCCCGTTACGATAACAGCCTTCGTTTTGTAAGCGAAAAAACCGCTTCGGGTGAATTTGATCTTCGCATAGACAATATAAAAACGGGCGAGAAAATCCCCGTTATCGGCAACAAAAGGGTGAAGGTGCTTTTGTCCAACATGGGAAATATTTCCACAGAATACATGGGAGCGGCTGTACGAAGCCTTGGAATAAACGCGCAGGCGCTTCCTGTTGCAACTAACAGGACGATACAGATCGCGCGCGCCCACGCGTCAGGAAAGGAATGCGTCCCGAGCCATCTTGTTCTTGGAAGCGCGCTTGAGTTTTTCTTCAGCGGGAAATACAAAAAAGATGAGCTTTATCTTTTGTTTGTGCCGATAACAACTGGCCCGTGCAGAACGGGGCAGTATTATGTCTACTACGAAAATCTTTTCCGCGACCTGCGATTGGAAAACGTAGTGGTTTTTATTTTATCCGCCGACAATTCATACACGGAGCTTGGAGGAAATTTCGCGAAGCAGATGTGGGTGGGGCTTGTGTTATCTGACTATTTAAAAGACATTCAGTGTTCGTTACTGGCGACTGCAGTTGATCCGAAGAAAGCTGAAAAAGATTTTGAAGCTTCTTGGCGGCGCGTAATGCACGCAGTTGAACACAATCCGAAGGAAATGTGGAAGGAACTTGAAAATGTCGCTTCTGACGTTAAAAAAATTCCTTTAAAGCGAAAAGTAACAGACTGCCCCAAGGTTTTGATTGTGGGTGAAATTTATGTGCGCCGCGATGATTTTGCCGTGGGCGAATTAATCGAGCTTATGAGCGAAAGGGGCATCGTGGTAAAGGTAGCGGGCGTTTCAGAATGGATTCACTATCTTGATTTTGTGCGCGAGTACGCGTTTAACAAACTTATCAAACTGCGAAAACCGGGAAGAAGGCTTTTTTCAAAACCGTGGAAGGACTTAAAAAAACTGCAAATCGAAGAATGGTGGAAACATCACATCGAGAAAAAAGTTTTGGCGATTCTTGAACCTACAGGTTTGATCCCGAAAACGCCACACGACATGCACGAAATTATGAAGTACACAGTCGAGCATTTTGTTAACCTTGAATTAAATTCGGAAATTGCCGTTTCTTCCGGTTCGGCGGCTGCCGCGATGGACAAGGGATATTCAGGTATAGTGAACATAAGCCCGTTCGCATGTTTAATCGGCCGTGTAATAGAAGGCCTTTTTACGCCGTGGGCGCGCGAACGCAATTATCCGGTTTTATCGGTTGAAGTTGACGGCAATCTTCTGCCGCCTAACATCGTAAACAAGCTTAATATATTTATGGTTAACGTACTGCGCTTCAAGGGCGAAAACGATCTGTCAACATTGGTAGACAAAGCGGGAAAAAAAGAAGTCTAGAATGAAAAGGCTGGATAAAAGCATAAACGCTTTTTTGAATAATTACGAAACGTACGGCATGGTGAATCACTCGGGGGCGGTGAATCTTCCGGGAAGGGAAAGCATCGATAGTATTGTCCGCGGATTGGAAGAGCTGCTTTTCCCCGGCTTTCTTGAAAATTTAAACACGGATAAGGACACGCTGTATAAAATTACAGCGGATAAAATTAACGATCTTTACTCAGCCTTAAAGACCGAAACGGAAAAAAGCCTTGCTTTTTCCGTGCGGCTCGGCGCATTAAGCTGCGGGCATGAAGGCTGCCGCGCGGTCGCCGCGATGGTAATCGAAGAATTTTTTGAAGAGCTTGCGAAAATCAGAATTATTTTAAGCAGGGATTTGGAAGCGGCTGTCCGCGGCGACCCTGCCGCGAAAAGCGCCGATGAAGTGATCCTTTCTTATCCCGGGTTTCAGGCGATAATTGTTCACCGGATTGCGCATTTTTTCTGGATGCGGCAGGTTCCGCTGATTCCGCGGATGATGAGCGAACTTGTTCACAGACGCACAGGAATCGATATTCATCCCGGAGCGCAAATCGGCGAATCGTTTTTTATCGACCACGGCACGGGCATTGTGTTCGGAGAAACGACAGTAATCGGCAAAAACGCAAAAATTTATCAGGGCGTTACATTGGGCGCGTTATCTGTAAAAAAAGGCGAAAGCGGAAAAAAACGCCACCCTACAATCGAAGACGATGTGACAATTTACGCTAACGCGACAATCCTTGGCGGCGAAACGATTATAGGAAAAGGCAGCGTTATTGGGGGCAATGTGTGGATAACACAGTCAGTGCCGCCGAACAGCAAAATCTATAATAAATTTTGATTAACGCAACTTTGCTTTTCCAATGCATTCCGCGCTTGATATCCGCTTCATTGACTACAGTCTTATGCTGTGCTAATATGCCGTAAACCCCGCGGAGGATTCATGAAAAAATTTTTAATATTGATAACCTGCATTATGTTTGTTTACGGCGTAATTTACGCGCAGGAATCAGTTGGTATTGTCGTTCAGATGGATGAAGCTGTAAGCGCTCTTGCAGTGAATATCCACGAAAAACTCGCCGAAAAAAACGCGGAAAAAATTTTGATCGGACAGTTTACCTTTAACGACGGAATTACCCCATTCAGCACTTATTGGGCAAATCAGCTGATAAGCGAATTAACAAATATGCCGCGCAGAAATTATTCTGTTTTAAATTCAGGAAGTTCCAATGAAGCCGGCTGGACTGTTACTGGCGAAATTGTGCAGGTGTCAGATGTTGTAAGGATTTATACGCGCCTTGTCAGAACGTCCGACCGCTCGATAGAAGCTTCGTTTTTTTCCAGTTTCCAGCGCAACGACGTATTCGACATGATTTCATCCGGCGCGTCAGGCGGAGGATCGTCTTCGCAGGGAGGAACTTCAAGAGATGCGTATGAGCCTGACAGCTGGGATAATCCCGCGGAATACGCAATCGGTACAAATTCAAACGCCGCCGTAATGAACCGCGCGCTTACCGCAGGCGATGAAGATTTCTTTCTCCTTGTTCCTGACAGGAACGGACTGCTTACAATTGAGACAACAGGCGGTCTTGATACATTTATGTACCTTTATAATTACGAATGGGAAGAAGAGCTGGAAACCAATGATGACGGCGGACAGGGAACAAACGCAAGGATTACATATAACGTCGAAGCAGGAGTTGCCTATATTGCAATTGTCGAAGGGTACAGTTCTTCGGCTAGCGGCCCCTACGGTTTTCGCGCATATCTTACGGTAAGGGAAGGAGCGAGCGCGTGGGGCAATCCTGTTACTCACGAAATAAGCCCCAATGAAGAAAATGCCGTTGTGTTAAACCGCGCAATTTCGCAGGGCTTTCCGGATTATTTTCTAATTATTCCCGAAATAAGCGGGCGCGTAACAGCTGAAACAACGGGAAGAACCGACACATTCATGGAATTGTACGAAGCTGACACAAGGCACCTGCTTGATGAAAACGACGACGGCGGGACAAATTACAACGCGCGAATCACGTTTACAGCTTCCGCAGGCGAACGTTACATAATCGTTGTAAAGGGCTTCAGTTCAAATACGACAGGCAATTACGGCTTTCGCACATTTTATTCAGGCGGCAATTTATTAGCGGCGGACCGGTATGAGCAGGACAATGAACCTTCATCCGCAAAGATAATTGAAATAGGAGAAACGCAGGAACGCACGTTCCATACCGCCTACGATGTTGACTGGATGCGTTTTCAGATAACAAACGCGGGACGTTATGTCATAAACGCAAGGGGAGTTACTTCAAACCGCCTTGACACTTATATCGAACTGTTTGACAGCGATTTGAATGTTATCGCGGAAGACGATGACGGCGGCGACGCGCTGAGTTCGCGCCTTACGGTTAACCTTAACAGCGGAACTTATTATTTAAAAGTATGGTGTCTTGATGAAGAGCCGTATCAGGGGTATACAGTTAACATTTCCGCCCAATAGTTATCTTCTTTCTACCGCGATAACTAACGCGGCTACAGCACGCGGATCTTCGGGGGACGCTGTGAAGGCGGCTTCGCTTTCGCTGTAAAAAAGAGCTGTCGTATAACCGTCGCCGATTGCCGCGGCAAGTCTTTTATTTATCGAACCGTTTGCCGAAGAAAAAACGCGCATTATTCTGAGTATGTCCAGCGCTTCCTTTGAATAAAGCGTAATTATATATTCTGTTCCGGCTGTATCAAGGGAGATCGACCTGTTTTCTCCTGGAAGCGCGATCAGGTTTTCGCTGTAATTTAAAAGCGGGGATACCCCGTTCTGCGGAAATAAAAGCACAGGCGTATAAAAATCACCGCTATTTAAAGGCTGGACAGCCCTGAATGAATAAACAAAGGCGCTCTCCCTTGCTCCCAAAATAAAACTGACCTGCGCGGCCCCCGTAAAAATTTCTTCCGATTTGTAATAATTATTTTCTGTCAGATTAAAGACCGCCGTTCTTGTCTGCTGCTGCTGTTGATCGAAGATTTCCATTTTAATAAAACCGTCAAGAGCAAGAGAGCCGTCTACATAAGAAATATTATCCGTTATTTCGTACCCTTCATAAACAAAATCAACAAAGGTCTGATACGGTATCCAGATGTAGCCGCCGTTTCCCCATTTCCTTCCCCAGCTGTTCTGGACTTCAAACGCTCCGCCGTACCTGTTGTCGTCATACCCGACTACGCACAGGGCATGAGCGTAATAAAAATTATCAGGATTTTCCGCGGGCTTCCAGACATCTCTTGCATTGTCAAACGAATCGGGGGTGTTCATCGCTATAATAACCGGTTTTCCTTCTGTAAGGCTTTTCTTGATTATCCTTGTAATCAATGTAAGTTTCTGCCTTTCATCCCTTGAAAATAATGTAACATAACCTGAAATGGGGTACTTTCTGATTGTTCTGTAATAGGCAAGGTCTACACGCGGAAAAGAAACTTCGCGTTCAACATCAAGCATCCTTGTTGTTCCCGTATCTCTCATAAAATCCAGGGCAGTGTATATCTGGGTTCCGTACAGACACTCAGGGTCGTCAGGTCTTATGTTACGGTAAACATACACGGGCGAAAACGCGTTTTGCGTGGTTTCTGTCTGATTCAGCCTGTTTAAGGCAATTGATTCCATTATGGTTCTTGCGGCATATGACGCAGCCCATGCCACGCAGGTGCCGTAGTCAGATTGATCGCCGGGGAAGGGGGAGAACTGTTTTAAAGAAAAAGAGCCCGGCAGCCCTTCGTAAGAAACAGAATAAAGATCGGCTCTTCTTGGAAGACTGTTGTAATTTTCATCGAGTATCGCGCCTCTTGCCTGAGCGAAAGCGGATATTGACGAAGCCAGAATCAATGCAAAAATGAAACCGGCGAATCTTCTGTTCATTGCCATATTCCCATGATATAGCTTTTTATGGTAAATTTCAATAAACAGGGTTTACCGTTCATGGTTGCATAAAAAACTGGTTTTCGGTAAACTCTAGATATATTTAAATTTGGAGCTTGGAAGATGGGTGTTTTGAGTGTAGTTTTATTGGTTCTGTTCGTAATCAATGCAATATTGCTCGTGTTACTGGTTTTGATTCAAAATGATGAAGGCGGCGGTCTTGGCGGCATTTTCGCTGGCGGTTCGGACACTGCCTTTGGTTCGCGTTCCGGCAATGTGCTTACGCGCGCGACAACCGTTATGGGTTCGCTGTTTTTAATAATTTCTCTGAGCCTTGCGATTTTAAGCCGTACTCCAAGTTCTTCAGGCGTTGAAGAAGAAGCAAGACGGCTTTCATCACAGGATACAGGATATAACTGGCTTGATGAAGAATTAAACCCGCAGGTTTATACGCTGCCGTTTGATGATTTTACTTTTGAACAGCTGCTAGACGACGATTTCTTCAACGAGAATTTTATGAACCTCAATGATTAGTCAGGATTGATTTTTATTTTCGATCATTGGCAGTTTTGGTTTCAGGGGTTTAACGAGGTTAAAAATGATTCTGCAGGATGTATTATTACCGGAGTTTATCAAGGTTGATATAGAAGCGGAAGATAGGGACGAAGCTTTTGAAGAACTTGTCGCGTATTACTGTCAGGCTGTCAATTCGGATGATCACGACGAAATTCTAAACGCGATAATAAAACGCGAAACAAAAATGTCCACGGGGATCCATAAAGGCATAGCTGTTCCGCACGGCAAGACAGATAAGGTGAATACCCTTCGCGGCGTTCTCGGCATTTCGCAAAAGGGCGTGCAGTATGACGCGCTGGACGGAGAACCTGTTTATCTTCTTTTTTTAATTATTTCGCCGCTTGAAGATTCTGAAAAATATCTGCGGCTTTTAAAACATCTTGCGGAGTTAATGGAAATCCCGCAGTTCCAGATCGAGCTTCAGGCGCAGAAGGATTCGCTCGGCGCGTTTAAAGTTATCCGCAAATTCGAAGAACTGCTTTCAACGCAGTCCTGATCGCCATGGCAGACGTTAACACCCTTGATCGTTTGCTTGAAATTGAGGCAAAGGCCCGCGCAATTGTAAACAGCGCGCAGGAAGAAGCAGACAGGCGTATCCGCGAAAACGAAGATAATAACAGGGCGGCGTTTAACGATTATTGCAAAACAGCAATGGAAAATTACCGCACTGAACTTGATAAAGCCAAAGAAGAATTAAAATTAAATTATAAAAATTCACTCGATAAATACCGCGGCGAAATTTCAGAAATTAAAGCGGATACAAACAAATTCAATTCGCTTCTTGAAAAATATCTTTTTGAAAAAGGATGAGTAAGCCCGTGCAAAGCGATTGCGGTTATGCGTATGCCAAAGCGGGCGGGATCATCGGAAAATCTTTTCTGGGAAAAAGAATAACGTTACTTTCAGGGCTCCGCACGTTAGGTGATCTGGATGATCTCATTTTTTCCGGAAAGGGCGGCGGGACGCGTTCCGCGGAGCAGGGGAAGCAGCTTCTTGCAGAGCTTGAAAGGAAAATTACAGAACGCGCTTTAAGCCGCATTCTTTCCGTTGTAAAATCATTTTCCATACCGCCTTTGCTTCTTATTTATACGCTAAAAAGCTATGAGCTTTCGGCTTTAAAGGAATGTCTTTGCGCAGCATCAGACAGCAAAAAAGAAATTCCTTCTTTCTGCGATACCGGAAGCTTCAGTTCAATCCGTTACAGCGCGTATCCTGACATTGCCGCAATGTTAAAAAACACCGAATACAAGTCTTATATAAATAAAAACGCAGTTGAATCCGGCGCTGACATTGCAGCGCTAGAAGTAAAACTAGATTATTATTTTTATGAACGCCTTTTTAAAAGCCTTTCTGATCTGTCAGGCGATGATTATGAAACAGCGCGGAAATTGTTATGTGACGAAATATCGCTGCGTAACTGCATATGGGCGCTGAGGCTTCGCGGCTATTATGAAAAAAATGAAGCGCAAACATCCGCGTGTTTTATGAACTTTGCGGCAGCGCGCGGCAGCCAAAAAAAAGAAAACCTTGCTTTCGCCGCGAAGGCGTCTTTAAAATTTCATCTTGATGTGCGCCAGCATTGGACCGGCTGGAAGTGGGAGAAATTCCTTAATGCGGATGAGCCGCCTGCGCACTGGAACGCGGACCCGGAATATTTTCAAAACGCGGCATCCCGTTACTTATACCTGCATTCGTTTAAAATTTTTCACAGCTTTCCTGTTTCTGTAAGCTCAATTTACTGTTTTATAAAATTAATTATGTTTGAAGAAGATCTCCTTTTAAGCGCGGCGCAGGGCCTTGCTCTGGGCATGGAAAGCTCAGCCGTTTTGAAAATGCTGGGGGTAGATTGATGTTCGGCCTTCGCAAGATGAAATATATCGAGCTTTCTGTAATGAAAAATGATATTGATACTGTTCTTGAATATATCGGAACAAAGGCCGCGCTTCAGTTTTCCGCATCCGGCGCCGGCAATACAAATTCCGCAGGCGAAGAAATAAAGCTTAAGGAATTATCCTTCATGTTTAATGAGGCGTTTTCTTTTCTGGGGATTGGTTTTAAAAATTCTTCCTGCGCGAACCGCGTGATTACAGATGAAGAAATAAAGGAAGCTGAAAATATTTGTTCTTTGGTTCTGGAATTAAAAGATCGAATAAATAAAAAAGAAAAGGAATTAAACAGGTTAAATGAAACAATCAGCCGGACAAAGATGTTCTGCGGAATGAACATACCGTTATCTGATTTTAAGAGCCTTTCTTTTCTCACCCTGCGGATAGGTCAACTTGATCCAAAGAACCTGCCGCAGTTACGCGAAAATCTTGGAAACAGGGCAGTGCTTATTCCCCTTGATTACACCGATAATTCAGGCGGCGCATCGGCAGAAAGGATCATCGCCGTATCTTCAAAAAAAGGGCGGTTCTCGCTTGATTCGCAGCTTAAAAAAGCGTCCTTTGAACCTGCCGACGCGCCTGAAGACACACAGGATGCTTCTGCTTTAACAAAACTTCCCGCGCAGCTGCTTGTGGAACTTTATGAAAAACGCGGCGTTTTAAATAAAGAACTTGAAGAATTTTCTGCGGAAAAAAATAAAATAAAAAATAACAGCGAACTTCGATTAAAAGAGCTTTTTTCATCTTTAAACGTAAAACTTACCATAGAAAAAATAAAAACAGGGTTTACTGAAACAGGGAGCTTATATCATTTAACAGGCTGGACGCCCGCCGATACAGCGGTAAAAACTGTAAGCGATCTGGCGGAATTAACCTGCGGAAGGATTGCAGCTAACGCGTATTCCCCGCATGAAGTTCCTTCGGTTAAAAACAGAAAAGAGAAGGTGCCGACTGCGATGAAACACAACGTCTTTGTCAAAGGTTTTGAAAGCGTTGTTTTTTCCTACGGCGCGCCGCTTTACGGCACGATTGACCCAACGCCGCTTGTCGCTTTCTTTTTTACAATCATGTTCGGCATAATGTTCGGCGACGCGGGGCAGGGTCTGGTACTGCTGCTCCTTGGCATACTGGCGGGAAAAAATAAAAAGCTTTCCGCTAAATTTAAAAAATTTTCAATTCCGCTTGTTTCCGCGGGAACCGCGTCAATAGTAATGGGTTTCTTGTCAGGTTCCTTTTTTACAAACGAAATAATATTTATTCCCATAACGCAAAAAATTACAGGTTTGTTTCTGGCTCATCCTGCGGATCGTTTTTTACATATTCTTCCAATGGCTGAATCGGGCGGAAGCATTGAAAAACTGCTTTATTTTTTTGGATTTACAGTGGCGATCGGAATAATTATAAATTCTCTCGGGCTTTTAATAAATATTTATAACCGCTTTGCGCTAAAAAAATACAGGGCTGTCTTTTTTTCCAAAACAGGCATCCCCGGGCTTATTATTTTCTGGTACGCGATATTCTTTGCAGTAAAGCTTGCCCTTGGCGGTGAAATTGTGATAATTGATTTTATCTGTTTTCTTGTTCCGCTCCTTTGCATTGTATTCGGTCATTTAATCCTGCGCATTATAGAAGGAAAAAAACCGCTTTTGGAAAACGGCCTTCTCGCGTTTGTGATAGAAGGTTTTGTTGAAATTATGGAAACTGTCTCGTCATATTTTTCCAGCACTGAAAAATATGACGAGACAGTT
>Ga0209755_10002821_pt1 | contig 22889 bp, 18 predicted proteins | sample TergutCo191P1_FD_187301 | JGI IMG/M metagenome (GOLD analysis project Ga0209755, IMG submission 187301) | Cornitermes sp. P1 segment gut microbial communities from Petit-Saut dam, French Guiana - Co191P1 (SPAdes) (version 2) | ecosystem: Host-associated > Arthropoda: Insects > Digestive system... | reverse complement strand
CGTAGCCCGTAGCCCGTAGCCCGTAGCCCGTAGCCCGTAGCCCGTAGCCCGTAGCCCGTAGCCCGTAGCCCGTAGCGGAATCCTCAGCCTCATGGCGTATATTATGGCTCGGAACGGCAAGTCTGTCAAGCGTTTTTTTGCAAAAACGCGGAAGAATCCCGTTCCGCCGGCTCGTGCCCCGCGTCCGGCTCGTGCCCTGCGTCCTGCGCAGGCCCTGCGTCCTGCGCGGGCCCTGCGTCCTGCGCAGGCAGGATCCGCGGGCCTTTCCGCCGGACACAAGCGGGGTTTCGGCGTATAATGTCGGCATGGAATTGTCATACACGTACTACGAGGAAGACGGCATGTTTATAGGCTACTTCGACGATTTCCCGGAACACCTTACCCAAGGGAAAACCCTGGAGGAGCTGGAGAAAATGCTTGCCGACCTGTACGAGTGCCTCGAACTGTCAAAATACCACAAGCGGGTTCTCAAAATAGCGTGAAGCACCGCGACTTGATACGCCTCATCAGGGCCAAAGGCGCGGTGTTTGTCCGCCACGGCGGCGAGCACGATATATACAGGCAGCCCAGAACGGGAAAAACGGCGGCGGTTCCACGGCACAGGGAAATAGCGGAACCCGTCGCGCGCGGCATTATCAAAAGCCTTTCGTAGAACCGCCTAGCCTCCCCCTCCCCAGGCAAGGGACGCGGCGCGGGCAATCGCGGCGTAGCGGCCCGCGCGCGCTTCCATGTGCCGGCGAAAGGCGGCCTCGCAGCCCTCGGCGGGGCGGGGCGTTTCGCGCGCGCTTTCCTCGGGCAAAAGAAAGACCGCCGCGTCCCACGCCCCGTTTTCGCGCATCGCGCGGTCGGTTTCCTCCAGCTTCGCCAGGGTTTTTTCCCGCAGGGCCGGCGTTCCCGCGTTCCGCAGCGCGCCGGCGGCGAGCTTTTCGCCCTCGGCGCAGGCGGCCTTTATGCTTTCCAGGCCGGAGGACAAACCGGCAAGGGCCGCTTCGTAGCGCGCCTTTCTTTGGGCCGCCTCGGCCTCCCCGTTGAACTCGGCCTCTATGCGGGAAAACGCGGCGGCCAGCCGTGCGTCAGTCTCCTTGCGGAGGTCCGGCAGGGCGAGGATGTCTTCCGTACGGGCCGGCTCGAAGCCTGAAATAGCCGCGCCGTTTTCCCCGTCGCCGTGCAGGAGCCGGAAGTTTCTTGCTCCGCAAGTGCGCGCGCCTCCGGCGCGAAGGCTGTTTTCGAACCACGAGGCGTAAAGGGAAAGGCGGCGGTCGGTAAGCACCCGCCCGCCGTCCGCCGAGGGGACGGCAAAGGGCGCGCCGCTTCGCATTGCGGCGTACAGGAAGGTTTCGGCGGGCCTGAGCCTGAGGGAGCCGCCCAGGGCGATTTCGGCGAAGAGCGCGCCCCTGTAGTGGGTTCTGTTGCCGGGAAAGGCGAGGTCCAGGCCGGCCACCCATATTTGGCCCGCCCCCAGGAGGCGGCAGAAGTCCCACGCGCTTGTCGCCACGGAGCCGCCCGCGCCCAAAAGCCCCTTTGGGTCCACGCGCCTTTCCACGAAGGCCCCAAGCGGGAAAAGCGAGCCGCAGAGGAAAACGCCGGCAAAGGGGAGGCGCAGCACGGACGGATACACGGCGGGCTCGGCCACCAGCCTTGCCGACCCCCAGCCGCCGCAGCGGTCAAGGTGCCTGCCGTTCCAGAACTGCGGGTCCACGGCCACCACGAAGTCCGGCTCCGCGCCGTTCGCAAGGAAGCAGCGCACGCTTGTGTCCACCGCCACGACTATGCAGCGCTTTTTTATTTCCGAAAGCAGGGGGCCTACGCGGTCCAGGCTTGGCCCCGCGGCGGCGAGGAAGACCGGAAGGGGCCGGCCGCCACCGGCAAGGCCCTCAAGCCTCGAGACGCCGGGCGCGTCGCGGAGGGCCGGCATGTTGCGGGCAAGGTTCCGCGTCCACCGCCCGCCGAACTTCCCCAGGGTGGCCCTGTTTACGTCGCCCTGGGTCGCCCAGGCGCGCACGCGGTTTTCCACCGCGGAGTACCACCGCGCGTCAGCGTCCGCGAGCGCCCTGTTTCGCAGAACCACGGGGGCGCGCTTTTTGTCGGTGGGTTTTTCGCCGGAGCTTTCGGGGCGGGGGTTTTTCTCGAAAAACGAAAGCACGGCGATTGCGGCCTCGCCTTCGCCGCCGGGAACGAACGCCACGGCTGGCCTGGAAAGGAGGGCCGTAAGGTCGCGCAGCCTAAAGGCCGCGCAAAGAAGGCCGGGGTCTTTTTCCACCACCACCAGCGGCCTTTGCGGGGCAAGCCTCGCCGCGGCCTCCGCCGCGTAGCCCAGGCCGAACCCAAGCGCAAGCACCGGGCGGTCGTCGTCCTCGGCCTCGGCAAGAAGGGCCCTGGCGAGCTTTTCGCCTTCCCTTGCGGGGTTTCGCGGGGAGTGGACGTACGCGCCGTTTACCACGAGGGTGGGATCCCCGCTCGCGGCGGTTTCAATCCCGAAGGCCGCGCCTGTGTCCAGGCGGAGAAGCTCCTCGAGAAGCCCGGGGTAGACCCTCCGCAGAACCCCGCAGTTGGCCTCCCAAAAGCCGGAGCCGGGGGGGGCCATCTACTCCAGTTCCAGCTCTATCACCATGCCCCGGCTTACGGCAACCCCGGGAGGGGGGGACTGGCGGCGGACCCAGCCGTCGCCGAAAATCTCCACGGAAACGTCGTCGCGCAGAAGCAGGGGGATAAGCGTCCTTTTGGAAACGCCGTAAAAGTCGGGAACGAGCGGGCCCACCTGCGGAAGCGGCTCCTCGGCAATCATGAGCCTGCCGGTGTGGTGGAATATGGGGTTTCTGCCCCTGGGGATTCCAAGGTAGTCCACGAGCTGCTCGGCGGCGGCGCGGATGGCCGGGGCCGCTATGCGCGCGCTTGAGGCGTCGCCCTGGGGCCGCGTTACCACGACGTACAGTATCAGCGAGGGGTTTTCCGCAGGCAGCAGGGCAAGGGTGCTCACTATATAGCCCCCCTGCGGCGAGCCGAGGATCTGGGACTGCCCGGTCTTTACGGCGATGTTGAGGTCGGCCATGTTTGCCCTCCAGCCGGTGCCCTGGCCCTGGACGGCGGTGTCCCGCATGTAGGCCAGCACGGTCCGCGCCGTGGCTGGGCTTATTACGCGGCGGCTTTGGCTGACGTGGTTTTCGCGGGGCGTTACCGTCCTGCCGTCGGCGGAAACCGCGTGGGAGACTATCCTGGGGGGAACAAGCACGCCGTCGTTGGCTATCGCGGTGGCCGCCTGCATTACCTGCAGGGCGGAAACCGCGATTTCCTGCCCGAAGGAAATCGTCTGCATGCTTCTGCCTGACCAAAAGCGCGGCTCGGCAAGAATCCCCGGGGTTTCGCGCGTTACCCAGGAGCCCGTGCTTCTGCCGAAGCCGAAGTTCACGAGGTCGCGGTAAAGAAGGTGGGGCGCGTACAGGCCCGCGGCGTATGCGGCCGCGACGTTGCAGGAAAGCGTTATTATTTCCCTCGCCGTTACCCGGCCGTGGCCGTGGGGGTTCCAGCAGGCTATGCGGACCACCTCGCCGCCGGGGAAGACCCTTTCGTAAAAGCCGCCGCAGAAAAACTCCGTGTCCGACGATATGATTCCGGCTTCCAGAAAGGCCGCGACGGTGAAGACCTTCATCACCGAGCCGGGCTCGTAGTGCTCCGAGGCGGCGATGTTTCTGAAAAGGTAGGGGCACGAGGCCCTGTGGTCGTTGGGGTCGAAGCCGGGAAGCACGGCGGAGCCGAGTATGTCCCCGTTGCGGGGATCCATGGCGAGGAACATAACGCTTTCCGCGTCCGTCTCGTGCAGCACCGAGGAGGCCACCTGCTCGAGTATGTGCTGGACGTTTGCGTCGATGGTAAGCACCACCTTGTCGCCCCTTCCCCCGCCTTCGCCGCCGGAAAGGTCCCTATTCAGGGCAAACTCCACGCCCTCAAGCCCCTCGTGGTCCGTTCCCACAAAGCCGACGATCTGGGCGGCAAGGTTTCTTTCCGGGTAAACCCTGAACGGCACCGGCCTTGGGGTTACGCCCACGAGCCTGCCTTCCGCCCGGTTCTGGACGTTTCTGATTGCGTCCACGGCGGCGGCCGGAACGCGGCTGACCAGCACGAACTCCCTGTTCGCCGCGTATATGCGCCGGAAAACGTACTCCGCATCCAGGCCGAGGATCGGGGCGAGATCGAAGGCGAGGGACTGGGTTCTTTGCAGCTCCATGTACCTGCCTCTGTCCCTTGGCGGCCTTACGTGGATGTCGTAGCGCCTTACCTCGGCGGCTAGCATCCTTCCGTTTCTGTCCACTATGGGGCCCCTGTTCTGCGGGGCCTGCGCCGTTCTTGCCCGCTCGGTCACGCCCTGCCCCGCAAGAACCGCGTAGCGGACGAGGATTACGAACGAGGACAGCAGCATTACGCCTATCACCACAAAAAAACGCGACTTCGACAAACCGTTCATCTTATTCCCAAAACCCTGCCTATAACGGCGTCCACCGACACCGGCCCGAACGAGCGGGAATCGTAGGAAAGCGGGTAGTTGTCCCCCTTTGCCATAAACGTGCCCTTTTCGCAAAGGCCGCCGGCGCGTTTTACCGCGACGTACCCAGAAGGCGCGAAAAAGACCACCACGTCCCCTTCCCTGGGCTTTGCCCACCTGACGAGAAAGTCTTTCCGGCCCGGAAAACGGAAGCCGTACTGCAGTCTGTTTACGACCAGGACGGTTCCCGAGCTTATTGTCGGCTCCATTGATTTACCATCGGCAATAACCACGTCGAACAAAAACAGTTTCGCAAGCAGGGCGGCCAAGAAGGCCGCAAAAATCGCCTTCCCCATGCCGTGAGTATAATGCCTCGACGAAAAAATGTCGATAATTTAGCATGAACTTTGATCGCCTCGGGGAACAGAACGTATTGAAACGACGCAGGCCGTCCCCGATCAGAAAAACCAGGCGCGCGCTTGTCTACACCGAAACGGGCTTTTCCCAGGACGTGTGGCCAAGGCGCAGGGAAGCCGCCCCCGGATCGGGCAGGCTCGAAAGAATCAGGCGTTTTATATTCGACAGGGTCGCGCCGGGAAACATGGAAAAGCCCGGCAAAAGGCACAAGGGCCGCCCAAAAGGCGAAACCTTCGAAAGAAGTCCCCGCGCGGAAGCCGGCCCCGCGCCAAACACGGAGACCGCCCAAACCACGCGACGGTTCGGCCTTTCGCTGCCGGCGCTGGTTCCGTTTACAAAGGCCGCCGCCGCAACGCTTGCGGTTTTGGCCATAGGAATAGTCGGCCTAAACTGGGACGGCGTTTCCGGGGCCTCCTCCGCGCGGCCGGATATTTCCCCATACTCGCTTTTGGATCCGGTTTCCCCCCTGCAGGGGCTTTGGACCCAGGAGGCCCCCGCGGTTCAGGCCACGCATTGGGAAATGCCCCCCCCGGCGGCGGACGGCTCCGTGCCCGTATACGCCTACATTCCCCTTAACGTTACGAAAACCTTCTCCTGGGCCCCATACGTGGTGGCTCCGGGGGACACCATCTCCGGCATAGCGGTGCGGCACGGGGTTTCCCAGGAATCGATTATCGCGCTCAACGACATACGCGAGGCTTGGAACCTTCAGATAGGAAGGACGCTGAAAATCCCCAACATGAACGGCATCCCCTACACGGTAATGGCAAACGACACCCTCGGGGAAATCGCCCGCGCCACGGGCATACCGCTCAACGTGCTGCTCGACGCAAACGACATATACGACGGCAACATAGTCCCCGGGCAGGTGCTTTTCATCCCCGGCGGAAGAATGGACGCCGGCGAGCTGCGCCGCGCGATATGGCGCGCGCCGGAAAGGCCGTTGATCCGCCCCGTAAGGGGAAGGATTACAAGCGGTTTCGGCTGGCGCGAGGATCCCTTCAACCCCGGTTCCGGCAGGATGGAGCTGCACAGCGCAGTGGACATGGCCGGCAGGACGGGGGACCCGGTAAGGGCGGCCATGAGGGGCACCGTACTGCACAGGGGCGCGAACCCGACCTACGGCAACTTCATAGTGCTGCAGCACGGCGACTACCAGACGCTGTACGCGCACCTTTCGGCCTTCTCCGTCGCAGTGGGGGACACCGTAAGGCAGGGGCAGGAAATCGGCAGGGTGGGAGCCACCGGCCGGGCCACGGGGCCGCACCTGCACTTCGCGGTTTTCAGGAGGGGGGAACCGGTAAACCCTGTTGACCTGTGGAGATAACCGGTCTATAATGATGATAGACGGGAAACTAGGAACCCTGGGGATACAATGCGTAATTTGATACTTGTGCTGATAGCGTTCATCGCGGTCGTCACCTTTATAAGGGCCTACGACGGATACCAGGCGGATCTCGCCGGTTCGTCGGGGCGCGCCGCGATTGAAGCTTCGGCCGCGAACGATTGACAGTAATGCCTATGATGAAACACAACGACACGGCTTCCGGAGAGAAGACCGCCGTTTCCGAGGCCTTTACTTTCGACTCCATTCTCGACGAAACCTGCGAGCGCCTTCTTGACAGGCAGCTAAAGTACTCCATCCAGCGCATACACGAAATGGAAAAACGCCTGTGCAGCCTGGAATACGAGCTTGACGAGTTCCTGAGAAACGCCCTTTAATCCGGCCCGCCAAAAGAAAACCGCGACCTAGCCCAAACGCCGAAAAATGCACATAAAAAACAAGGCCGCCTCGAAACGCTTGCGTCCCGAAACGGCCGGCTCAAACCCGTCCCGGAATCCCGGAACGGGCTTCTTCCTGCTTGAAGCTTTACAGACCGGCGGCAATAAGGGCCGCGTTGGCGTCGGCTATGAGGGCGTTCCACGCAAGGGAAACCGCCTCCACAAGCTGGGCCGGATCCCCGTCGTGCCACCACATTTCCCAAGCTATGTGTCCGCGCTGCAGGCCCGGAATCATTATGTGGTACTGCCACATGGCAAGGCTCGGATCGCGGATAATCGCCATGGTTTCCGTAACGGCGCGGGCGTCCCGGAACAGGTGCCACAGCCCGTCCTGCCACGCATAGGGGGATTCGTCCACGGGCCTGTACCACAGGTCGATGGCGTGGACAATCCTGGAAACCTCGTCCGGCGGGAAGGTGGAGGGAATCACGAGGATGTTCTCGAAGGAGTATACCGTGAAATTGTTGCGGTTCGGGCCCATGGGGAACATAACCATGCCCCAGTCGTCCGTCATTCCCTGAAGGTTGTTCCTTACGTACAGGGGCTCCACGCGCATGGCCACCACGCCGTCGGTGAACATCGCCTGGTACCACGTCCAGTGGCCGCCCTCCGGCGGGGGCATCATGACGCCCTCGTCCCTAAGCCGCATGGCGAACTGAAGGGCGGCAAGGAACTCCGGCCTTCCAGTGGCGTTGTAGAACCTGCCGTTGGCGTCCCTGCCCACGTAGTTTGCGCCGTTGCTGGAAACAATCGCGTCCAGGATGTACGTGGAAAGATCCGCCGTCATGGCCCAGGTGTCGATTATGCCGTCGCCGTCTATATCCCGGGTAAGCTGCCTGGCGATCGGAATGAAGTTGTCCCACGTCCAGGTGCGGTTCCTTTGCATGTTGTACGGAAGCTCCGGATCAAGGCCGGCTTCCCTGAACAGGCGCTTGTTGAAAAAGATTACCGAGGCCTGAAGGCTGTCGCCGTAGCCAATCCCCATGCCGTAGGTGTTGCCGCCGAAGGTAAAGAGGTTTCTTACGCTCTGGTTCCAGTCAACCCTGCCGTCGCCGAGCCGCTTGGGGGAAAAATCAACCGGGGCGTGCTGGATGGGGGCGATAAGGCCCTGCCTGTGCAGCGTCATGGCCCACGCCGGGGTCAGCCAAAAGGCGCTTGCGGCCGGCTGCCCTGCCATGATGGAAATGGCCGCCGTCTGCAGCATCTCCCCCCAGCTTGCCACGTGCCTGTAGCCCATCCTGAAACCGTGCTCGTTCAGTACCCTTCTGCGATAGGCAAGCGTCCTTGCTTCCAGATCGTTTGCCGGCTGGAAGGTATTGACGTCATAGTCCTGCCAGAAGTTCCCGATAACGATATCCATGCCCCTAAGCTGATCCCTGCCGCCGCCGGCCCACGCCGGAAGCGCCACCAGAAGCATCAAGGGAACCAGGACAAACCCGACGATTCTCTTCTTGTTTAGCATTTGTGCCTCCTAAAAAATATATCCCAAGCGGCCCGGCCTAGGCCGGGTCACGTCTTGAAACACGATGCGCCCCCCCTTTCTCTTTGCCGGGCAATACCCGCCTACATTTTTATGCCGGTCTGGGCCAGGGACTCGACGAAGGCCTTTTGCGCCACGAGGTACAGCAGAATCAGCGGGGCCAGGGTCATAAGCATGCCGGTGGCGATAATCATCTGGGTGTGGGCAACGGGGGCCTGCAGGCCCGCCCCGCCGCCGGCAACGTTCATGGCAAACCACCAGCGGCTGAAGGTCTCGGCTATGCTGCCAAGGCCGGTCGCCAGCATGTTGTAGTTCGCAAGGAACAGGGTCGAGTAGAAGGAGTCCGTCCACTGCCACACGAAGGAAAACAGGAAGCAGGACACAAGCATGGGGGCCGCGTCCGGAAGCATGATCTGGCCGAAGGTCCGCAGCCGGCCGCAGCCGTCGATGTAGGCAGCCTCCTCAAGGTCTTTCGGCACGCCGCGGAAGTACTGCCGCAGTATGAAAATGTAGAGCCCGCTTTTAAGGCCCATGCCCGTCGCGGAAAGCAGCCAGTATCCGGCGAAGCTGTTCAGCATGTTTATCGGCTCGCCGGTTACGAGCCTGAATATGCCGAACACGTCGAAAAACCTGAAGTTGAGGTAGAGCGACGCCATTATGACCTGCGGAGGCACGATGATGATGAGCATCACGCACACGAACCACAGGTTTTTAAGCGGGAACTTGTATCGCGCGAAACCGTAGGCCGCCAGCGTACAGGCGGTAATCTGGAGCACCGCGCTTACAAGCACGATGAACAGCGTCTGGAACAGCGAAGGCCAGTAGCCCAGCAGCGTTCCTGTAAGCCGGTAGTTGTCCAGCGTGAAGTTGCGCGGAATGCTTATCACCGTGCCGTCGAACAGATCCTGCTCGGACATGAAGCTGACGCTAAGCTTGTCCAGCAGCGGCTGCAGGATAAGGAAGCACAGGCCGAAGATAAGAACCGCGCGGCAAACCTTGAACAGAACGTCGGCGAGCGATTTTTTGACGAAGTACCCGCTTGAAAGAATGCGGTCGTTCGACGGCTTCTCGAGACTACTCATAGTAATACACCTTCCTCGAAATAATGCCGAGCGCAACCCCGATGATCGCTATGACCACCAGGAAGTATATCCAGGCCATTGACGTGGCGAAGCCGAACTCCATGCGCTGTATCAGGTTCAGGTTTATGTACTCCATCACGCGGTTGTCCGTTCTTATGAAGTAGTCCACCACGCTGTAGACGACGTTCACGAGTATAAGCGAGCTTACCATGGGGAAGGTTATCTTCCAGAAGCACTCCCAGCTTGTCGCCCCCTCGATTTTCGCCGCCTCGAACATGCTCGGCGGAATCGTCTGCAGGGCCGAAAGGAAGATGATTATCTGGATGCCCGAGGCCATGGCGATGTCGTAAATCTGGTTCACTATCATGAAGATGTAGGCCATGTAGTCGGCGGCCGCGCCCTCGGTGGCGAGTATGTCCTCAAGAACCCCGGTGATGGAGGTGCGCATGAGGTTGCCTTCCCTGATTATCTCCGCCATGTTGCTGAGCAGGGCGTTGTTGGTCTCAAGCCCTATCATTATTCCGGAGGAGATGATGACCGGAAGAAAGAAGACGGCGCGGACCAGGCCCCTGGCGCGGAACTCCTGGTTCAGTATGAGCGAGACGAAAAGGCTGAAGATGATTACCGCCGGGACTATAAGCACCATGCGGAAAAGCTCCTCGGCAAGCATGCGGTTGAAGTCCGGATCCACCATCACCACGCGCCTGAGGTTTTCAAGGCCGATCCAGGCAAGCGAAAACCCGTGGTGCGCCGTGTCGATCCGCACCTCGCTGAACACCATGCGGAGCGACTCCAGAATCGGCAAAAACATGAAGGAAAGAAAGCCTATCACGAAGGGCAGTATGAAAAGGTAGCCCGCCAGCGCGTTCCGACCCTCGATGGTGAGTGAAAGCTTGTCGTTTTTTCTGACGAAATACATCGTGCCTCCTACCGTACCACGACCCAGTTGTTGGGCCCTATTTCAACGCCGCCCTGATTCCAGGCGGCCTCGTTCCTGTTTACGAAAACCCTTGTCCCGTCCGCGTACACGGTCACCGTGACGCCGGGGGCCAGTATCGCGTGGTCCACGATGTCCAGGGCGAAAAGATCGCCGAAGTCGCGGCTGAACCTTTGGTACAGGGCGTTTGCCGCGCCAATCCACCTGTCGTACTCGTTGGCAAAAAACTGCCTGTACCTCGTTTCCTGCAGCACCGCCGCGGATTCCATCATGAAGCTGAAGTGCAGCCCCGCCCCCGACTCCACGATTCGAAGCAGGTTCTGCGTGAAGTCCTCGGCGAGGTTTATCGCCCGCCCTACGTAGGGCACAAGGCCGCGAAGGGCGATCTGGTAAAAGGGAACCGCGGCGTTGATTATGCTTGCCCCCTGATCCTCAAGCGGCATGTCCACGATTATATCGGCCCAGGGCACGGTGTACGCAAAGCCGGTGCGGATCATCACGCCGACCCCAGACCCGCTGAGGTCGGCCAGCTTCTCCTGGCGCATCCGCATCGCCCGCTCGCGGCTCACGGGCCGCCTTTCGTGGAAGTCGCCGCCGAGCCTGGAGCCCATGCTCAGAAACGCCACGTTGCGAAGCCCGAAGTTCTGGGCCCTTTCCACGAAGCCTCCGATCAGGGCCATGGAAAACTCGGGGCGGGCAAGGTAGGCCCGGGTGCCCCAGTCGGTGCGCTCGCCGAACCACACGAAGCTGAACGGGTACTGCTGCACCCTGTTGCGGTTGGGGTGCCTCGCCACGTCCCTGAACGAGCTGAAGCCGTCAAAGGCCCTGCTGTTCCGCATGAAGAAGAAGTCCACCCCGGGATAAATCTCGAAGCCGTGCTCGTCTGCGGCGGAAACGAGGTTCCTGAAGTCCCTGGCGTTGCCAAGCTCGCTTATCAGCCTGATTCTCGACGGCACCGAGTGCTCGACGCTGTGGTTGAACCAGCCGTTCAGCTTCACGTGGACGTTGCCCCAGCCCATGTCCGCGAAGCGCCTGAGCATGGCCTCGGCCTCCCCGTAGGAGGTAAGGCGCAGGGGAAGATCGAAGGGGATGCCCAACCGGTGCTGGGTCTTGCTCACCGCCCCTATTATTTCCACCGCCACGGGAACGCCGGGCCGGTTCCCTCCGGCGGCGGCCCTTTCGCGAAGAACCGGGTATCTTTGTTTAAGCCAGTTTCTGTATTCCAGCGCCATGCCCACGTGGCCGTCGCGGAGTGCCGGGATGTAGCGCACCGTTATGCTTTCGCCGGCCGGAAGCGACCTCTCGTGGAGATACACGCGCCTGTCGGAGCGGCCCGAAATGTCCATCACCGCGCCGTGGATCATGTGGAACCTGGGATGCACGATGTTGTACGAGCTGTTGCGCCCGGAAACGTCGGCCCAGATGCCGGCGTAGGAGGAGCCCTCCTCTATTATGCCGATCATCGCCGCGCCGTTTTTCTGTATGCCGAAGACCGGGAAGGGAGAACGGCTGTCCAGAATGACGGCGTCGCGGGGCAGGGCCTCGTTCCAGCCGTATATCCTGCTGAAGTACGCCTGCTGGGTGTGCCTGCCGTTGTTAAAGTTTATTATTGCCCCGCTGCCGTCCGGCACCAAAAGGAAGCCGTCGTCGTAAAGGCCGCCGGCGCCCATGAAGGGCAGAAGGGCCAGCTCCACTATGGGGTACGACGGGCGGAAAACTATCTCGTCGAAGGGCACGCTCACCAGAAGCGACCTTCCGTCAAGGGTGTAGCGCAGGGTTATGTTGAAGGTGGGCCTTTCCGGGGGGGCCGCGGCGGGAAACCTGGCCACGTCCATCACCCATTCCTCGTAGGTGTAGCCCGCGTCCAACAGAAATCCCTCTATCTGCTCCAGAAGGAACTCCGGCCGGCCTTCCTGAAGAACAAAGACGTTCGTGTTGTTAAGCTCGGGGAACCTGTACAGAAGCGTCGTCCTGTCGTCGGCCGGAAGAAGGTTGTCCAGGTCGAACAGCCTGTAGGCGGAGGTGATCCTGCCCCTGTACATCGGGGCGACCCTTTCCAGAAGGGCCCGCATCCTTTCCTCCTCCATGGCCGGCGGAATCATGAAGACGCGCGTCAGGTTGCCTATCGTGTAGCGGACCTCCAGAGTGCCGTCCACCACGGAATACTCGAAAACGCCGTGCTCCACGCTGTCGTAGCTGGAGAAAAAGGTGTGCCCCACCCCGGAAACGTCCGAAAAGCGAAGCGAGAACTGCGAGTTTATAAGCTGCTTCGTGACGAAGTCTGTCCCTTCGTCGTAGTCCCTTCTTTCCGGATTGGATCTCCACTCCACGCCGGTGGCCCTGTCCGTCAGGATTATCTCGGCGGTCTCCGGCAGAAAGCGCAGACGCAGATACTCGTTTTCAAGCACGACCTCCTCGCCGGAGCTCTCGTTTCCGAACATGAGCACCTGTCTGGGTATCGCCGTCTGCCTCGCGCAGGACGCCAGTAAAAAAACCGCGCAGGCCGCCAAAAGAAACCGGACCGCCAATTTTGCCTTCCCCACTGATTCCTCCTTGCATAAAATCGCGCGCCGTCACGCCCCGCCGTCCCGCCGATTGCAAAACGCACCGAACAGTATGGTAAAACGGAATTCCCGCGCCGTCAACTTTTTTTTGCCCGCCCCGCTAAAGCAGCCGGAACAGGGCCTCCCTGTACAGCGACACGAAGTAGGCGACCGCGTCGCTTATGAGGCTGAAAAACACAACGAATATGAACACCATAACCCCCATGCCAAGAACCGTAAGCAGGCTGGAAAGGATGGTCTTCGAGACGGTGTAGTCGTGTATCATCATCATGCCGGCGATTATCAGCAGGGCCGTCCAGAAGACGGCTATGCCTGCCAGCAGCCAGTAAAGCGCGCCCTCCTCGTAGGTGACAAGCTGGCTGAGCACTATCATCACGGCGTTGATGATGACGTATGGGGCAAGGGAGTACGAAACCGCCATGTACACGTGGGGCATCCTTCCCTTGCCGTCCATCAGCGTGGTGAGCCCCCAGTTCGCTATCGTCCACAGAACCAGCGGAAGCAGTATCCGCATGAACACGACCGCCGCGTTGAAGAACTCCATGTTGACGATGACGAACTGGAAGCTCGTCAGCGTAAGGCGCATTATCTCCACCAGTATGGCGGCGGCGACTATCACGTGGGCCGCGGCCAGGGAGCCGCGCTTCTCGTGGACCATGTCCCAGAAGCCGTCTATGGGATGGACCATGACGTACAGGGCATACCTAAGCGTTTTTCCCAGATGCTGCCACCACGACTTTTCAACAAGAAAGCGGACTTTCCTTCCCGTGTGAAAAACCAGGTTGCTGCCAAGGCGGCGTAAAGTGCTCATGCCTCTTTGATCTCTCTGTACGTTTTGGCGCCGAACCTTACCGCCTTGGGCACCACTATGAGGACGCCAAGCGCAAGGAGTATAATCCAGAGGTTGTCCTCGACCCACTGCATCCTGTAGCGCTGGAACGCCCTGCTGAAGCCCTCGCGGTGGTGCATGAGCCTGAAGTACCTCATCGCCGTCCTGTAGTCGCCCTGCCGAAGGGCGGCCCTGGCTATGCCCACGTAGGCCAGCTCGAAGTTGCCGTTCATCCTAAGCACCTCCTGCCATATCTCCGCCGAACGGTCGTAGCGGCCCCTGCGGTACTCGTAAAGGGCGTTGTTCACGTACTGCCCGTAAAGCGTAAGGTCGAAGCGGGTGATGGCCGCGGTCCTTGAGTCCAGCGCGAAAAGCGAAAACCCCATGGAGTCCAGGGCCGTCGGCATGGTGAAGTGCCCGCGCCTGTCGCCCCGGCCGCCGAATGCGTAGAGAAGGTTGCCCTGGAAGTCGTACACGAAGATCCGCCCCCGGGTCCTGTCGAAAGCCGCGAAGGAGTCGTTGGGGAAGGTGGCCACGTCTATGAACCTTGACGGCCCGGATATGCCGGCCGCGTTGCCCCACACGATGTCGCCTATCGGGTCCGTGTGGCCGTTGCGGATCAGTATGTCCTGCCCCATGGCGTTCAGCCGCCGCACCGGATCGACGTCGCCGGTCGAGCTTGTCGCGAAGATGAAGCCGCTGCGGTCAAGCGTCACGTTGTTGTACTCGGTGGGGATGAAAAGGAGCTGCCTTGCGCGCTGCTCCTGCGTGGAAAGCATGCGCCACACGCGGTCCACCATGCTCACCTGAACCCTGTTCGCCCCCATGTAGCCCACGAAGTTCCCCCTGGTGTCGAACTCCATAAGGCCCCTGTTTATGCCGTGGGCCTGCACGAATACGCGGTTAGAAAAATCGACCACGATGTTGCCCGGGCGGAACACCCAGTGCGCCTCGAAGCTTTCGTCGTAGGGCCTCGTTATGGAGGACACGTAGTTCCAGTTCCTGTCCAGCCTGAGCACGCGGTTGTTGTTTGTGTCGGCTATGTACAGGAAGCCGGCGCGTGACTCGAAAACGTCCTCCGGGCGGTTGAAATGGCTCGGCTCGCCGTCAATCACCACGTAGTACACGGTTTCAAGCGCGACGTGCTCCCCGCCTTCCCTGGCCTCGAGCAGGACTATCCGGTTGTTGCCGGAGTCCGCCACGTAGATGCGGTTTTCCCGGATGAAAAGCCCCTGCGGGTCGCGGAAGTCGCCCACCCCAAGCTCGGAGCCAAGGATGAAGGCGCTTACGAAGTACGCGTCCGGGGAAGCCACCTGCTCCCCCCAGAAGTCGTAGTTGTAGGTAAAATTCGTCGGCTGAGCGTGGCCCCGAACCGGAGCCAGCCAGACCGCAATCAGGAAGGCGCAGGCGCAAAGCGCTGCCCGCGCAAAACCGGTTCCAGTCATCGTTTCCCCCTTACTCCTTTATTCCAGAATTCGCCATCGTCTGCAGGATGTTGCTCTGGGCGAATATGAACAGCACCAAAGGCACCACCAGCATTACAAGCCCCACCGCCGCGCCCACGCCGGCCATGCCGTGGCCCGCCAGCACGATCTGCTGGAGCGCGAACGGCAGCGTCTTGAGCTGCTCCGTGTGGAGAAGGTTCCCGAACTGGGCGTTCCACAGGGCCTGAACCGAAAAAATCATCACCGTAAGCCACGCCGGCCTAATCAGGGGCATGACTATAAACAGAAAGGTGCGCATCTCCTTCGCGCCGTCGATTTTCGCCGCCTCAAGAAGCGTGTCCGGTATCGTGTCGATAAACTGCTTTATCAAAAAGAACCCCAAAGGCATGGCGAAGGCCGGCACTATGACGGCGAGGTAGGTGTCCACCCAGCCAAGCCTCGTCATGACGAGGAAGTTCGGTATCCCCGTTACGTGCCCGGAAAACATGAGGGTGATTATGACGAGCGGGAAAAACTTCCTCGCGCCTGGGAACCTGTATTTGGAAACCACGAACGCGCCCATCGAGGCGAACAGGATAAGCCCGCCGGTCCCCACCGCGGTGATGAACACCGTGTTGAAGATGTAGCGGGAAAACGTGACCCACGATCTGTTCATGAATATGAAAAGATCCTGGAAGTTCGCCAGGGTTGGCTGCATGACGAAAAGCCTGGGCGGGAAAAGGAATATCTCGTTCAGGGGCTTGAAGGCGTGGTTTATGGTGAACACCAGGGGCCACGCGAAAAACACCCCGAAGATCGCGAGGACCACGAAGATAAACGTGTCCCCGCCGTAGGATCGGTTCAGCCTTTTTCCGCCGACAAGTTTCTTTCTGGGTTTTGCGATTACTGCCATCTTTGCTCCTTTACGTCCCTATCCGCCGCAGCATTTTCTGGATTACGCTGTTGCACAAAATCATGGTGAGGAACAGCAGCGTGGCTATCGCCGAGGCGTACCCCATCTCGAAGCGCAAAAAGCCGTAGTCAACAAGATGGTTCACCACGGTGTGCACGGCGTAGTCGGTGCTCGGGAAGCCCGCAAGCTGCGCGGTGACGTCCCCCACCCCGAACGACGCGGTAATGGCCATGACCGCGCCGAACATCAGCATCCCCTTCATGTTTGGAAGCGTGATGTACCACAGCTCCTGCCAGCGGTTCCTTATGCCGTCCACCAGGCCGGCCTCGTAAAGCGTCGGGTCCACCGTGGAAAGCCCGGCGATGAAGGCAAGGAAGCCCGCCCCAAGGCTCATCCACATCACCACCACCAGTATTACCGGCATCATGTAGTCGGGGTTGGTAAGCCACAGGACCGGCTCGGTGATGATTCCCATGTTCATCAAAAAGCCGTTGATATACCCGTGCGCGTCCCCCGAAAAGATAATCGCCCATACCATGAACGCGGCTCCGGCTATCGAAGGCGCGTAAAACACTAGCGTCACGAAGGCGCGGACGTAGCGGGGAAGCTCGTTGATGAACCACGCAAACAGAAACGCCGCCATGTAGCCTATGGGCCCCGTAATCGCCGCCAACACGACGGTGTTCCTTACGGCTATAAGAAACACGTCGTCCGCAAGCAGCAGGTTGATGTAGTTGCGCAGGCCGATAAACACCGGCGGCTCAAGGATGTTGAAATAGGTGAAGCTGAAAAACACCGAAATCACCAGCGGGGTTATGAAAAAGAGCGCGAAAACGACCGCGTACGGCGCAAGGAACAGGTAGCAGATGCGGTTCTTCGATATCTCCTTGCAGATGTACAGAAAGTAGGCCTTCTTTTTCGCCGCGTAACGCTCAAGACTCATCGCGCACCTCCCCTCGTGCCCTCGTATACCGGCAGCCCAAACTCCAGCCGCTTTCTTCTGAGCTCGTCGTTGATGACGAGGGTGAAGTCCAGCAGGGTCTCCCTGGTGTCATCGCCCCTGGTAAGGATGCGGCGGGTCGCGTTGGTTATGTGCCGGCCCACAAGGTAGCCGCCCGGAACCTCCGGAACGCCTACGGCCCACGAGCGCTGCTCGTCAAGTATCGCCATCTGATCCGCGCCCCAGGGCAGCCGCCTGAACGCCTCGATGTTCGCCGTGGGATAGCGCGCGGCGGAGCCTATGATGCTTTCAAGCTCGCGCCCGAAGCGAAGCTGGGTCTCGGTGCCCAGCCACCAGCGCAGGAACTCCCAGGACATCTCGTCCCTGCCCTCGCGCCTCGCCCGCTCGAAGATCATCGAGGCCAGGGCCCCGGTGGAAATAGAACGGTTTACCATGTCCTCCGGCGGGTCGGGCCGGCAGAAGACGCAGTGGTTTTGCAGGGGGCTTATCGCGTAGGCGGGAACCTCCCCGTACTCAAGGAAGCACCTTTCCTGGCGAAGCCCAGGCACAAGGCCGAAGCCCCACAGCCCGCGAATCTCGGGGGCGAAAACCTCCAGCAGGTTGAAGTTGCCGTAGTCGGCGAAGGCCAGCGGCATCTCGCCGGAGCGGAAGCGGTTGGCGAAGTCGAAGACCATGGGCGTGCGGAAGTGCGTGAAGAACTGCGTGTAGAAGTCGAAGGCCTCGATTGCCACCTCGCTGTCCAGCAGCGTGCGCGAGCCGTCCGCGTTGTACAGGTTGCCGCCGCGCTGGAACAGGTGCGCCAGGAAGTTCGAGAAGTCCGCGGCCACGCCCACGCCGGCCACCGACGGAATGCCGACGTTCATGTTGTTTCTCTGGATGGTCGGCAGGATGCTTATGAGGTCTTCCCAGGTGTTGGGCGGCTCTATCTCCAGCTCCTCGAAGATGTCCCTGCGGTAGAACATGACGTGGAAGAACTGCGTCTCCGGCAGGCCGAACACCCCGTCCTGGAAACGGAAGGGCGTGATTACGCTTTCGCAGAACTGCGCGGCCGTCTCCTCGAAGCCGGGGAACCGCGAAAGGTCCACCACGGCGTTGCGTATGGCGTAGTTCACAGGGTCGCCCTGCTGCACGGTAAGCGCGACGTCCGGCCCTATGCCGGCTACCACCGCCGGCATGAGCGCCTCGGGAGCCACCAGCCTTACGTTCACCCTGATTCCGGTCGCGGGGGAGAACGTGTCGTCGATCATCCTTTTCAGGATCGTGCTCTGCTCGCGCCCGGCGAGCATCCACACGGTTATGACCCCCTCGCCCTCGGCGAACACGTCGCCAAGGCTGTCGAAGTCCATGAAGAACGAAGCCATGAACGAGCGGAACTCGTGCGCGACGCTTCCCAGGAAGCTTTCCCCGGTGGACGGAAGCTCCGCCTCGGCCGCGCTTATAACTATGTAGTCGATGTCAAGCTGGCCCTGGGCAAGCGCCAAAAGGCTGTCGCCGAGCGCGCTCACGTTCTGCCTGAAGTTGATTAGCTGCCTGGGAATCCTGTCCGGTCGCCTCGCGAATATCTCAAGCTGCCTTGCAAGGGTCATGGCGGCGGCGGTCTGCGGGCTGCGCTCGCCGGAATACGCGGTGAGCTCGTCCACCAGCCTGAAAAGTATGCGGCTTTCGGTCTCCATCGCCGGAATAAGGTGCGGGTACACCGCCTCGATTCTGTAGTCGCGGAACGGATCCGGATCCGGGCCCGTGAGCACCAGGATTTGTCGGTACATCTCGTTCAGCCGGTATACGCTGTCCTCTATCGTGCTGAGCATCCGGCCCAGCTCGCCCATCACGACCTCCATCCGGAGGGTGTTTACGCCGGCGCGCAGGGGCACAAACAGGTACTCCCCGTCGTCGCAGGAAAGGGTGACAAGCCGCCACCTGTTGCTGAACGTGAAGGGCACGGCCCCAAGCTCCCTGCTGGGAATCTCCCCGTTGATCATAATCGAGCGGTTGGAGACGAAGCCCCTGTTGTAGTTCTGCCTGGCCTTTACCGAGATGCGGTACATGCCGTCTTCAGGCACCTCGAACTCCCACTCTATCCACTGCCCCGCCACGCGCCAGGGATGCCCGCCGATCATGTTGAACCTGATCCTTGCCGGGGCCGGCGGATACGTGGCGCCCGAGGAGCGGTCGTGCACCGGGGCCAGCGAGGGATCCGAGCGGCGGATCGCGTCCTCGCCCTGGATTCTCATCATGAAGCGGGGGTCGCTGTTGCGGAACTCGTCCGGGCCAAAGCCCGCAAGGAACTCGGCGTGGCTTACCGGGGGAGAGGGGGCCTTAAGCGTTAGAGCGCGGATTGCCATGGGCTCGTTCACGCCCTCCAGCCGCAGGGTGTTGTAGCCCGCCGAAAAGTGGAACATGTAGGGCTCCACGAAGTGCCCAAGGATGTCCCTGAACCACGCGGATTCCCATCGCGGAAACTCCATCTGGCTCGGGCGCACCTCGTTGCCCTGGTTGTCCATCCTGCGCCCCCCGGGGGCGTCGCCCCAGACGCGCCTGAACATCAGCCTGTCCGCGCCCAAAAACGGTATCTCGCCGTTTATCCTTACCCTGCGCTCGATGTCTATCCCCCGGGCCTCCAGGGGAAAGTACTCGACGTGCAGGTTGTACATGCCGGCCTGCTCGAGGAAGAACGTGAATTCCACGTAGCCCCTTTCCTCGGTGCGCAGGACAACCGGCTCGCCCTCGAAGTCGAAAAGCAGGGACGCGCCGTCGGCGGAGCTCCACGAGGCGACGTCTATGGGCCTGTTTTGAGCTCCGGCCGGAACGTGCGCCAGCCTCATAAGATAGCGGACGTAGGTGTTGTCCCTGCCCGCGATCCCTACCGTAAGATCCTTGCCGTACCATCTGTCCGAGAAATTGTCGACGCGGCGTGCGCCGGTAAGCAAAAATATCCCAAGGCCCGCAAGTACGACGACTGCGAGGCGGACGGCGGCTTTTCGTAGCTTTGCGGCAATCGGATTGCCAAAACCTGTCTTTGCCATGACACCATTGTACCGGATGATTACCTGAATTGGCAAGCGAATTTTTTCAAACGCAGGGCCAATATCCTTCGGGGGCGGGCCGTGCTTGGAAAAGGAAGCCGCCCGACGACGGACGGACGACGCAGCCCTTCACACGCAACCAACAAAGCTCCGCGGCGCGCCGGGCAAAAACCCGGAGCCAAAGCTTTGAGTCGGAAACCGAAGCTTTAAACGGGAAGCCAAGCCTGGAGCCGGAAGCCTCGGCTTCAAGCTTCGGCCGCAGGCCGAACCCGGGAGCTACTTGCCCGTGGGAACCGCCACCGCCGCGCCGGCTATGCGCTGGTTTATGTCAATCAGGCCGTTGCGGGCGTTTCGGCCCCTGGCGAGCGCGTCGCCGTACATGCCCTCGGCGTAGGAGTCCACCGCGAGGTTCGCGTCTTCGCGGGCGCCGTTGAGGGCGCTGCCCAGGGAGTCGAAGTCGAGGTCAAGCCCCGCGCCACGCGCGGCGTCCATCCCCTGCTCCGTTTCGGCTATAAGGGGAGGAAGCGACGAGATAAGGGCGTGGGCCTCGTTCCTGGCGCGTTCGGCCCCGATTCTTCCCTCGGCGACCGCCCGCTCCGCGGTGGCTATCGCGTCGGCGGCGTAGGCGCGCGCGGCGTCGAAGCGCCTGGAGTCCGCCTCCTGGTGCATCCTTCTTAGGGCGTCCCTGGCCCGCGCAAGGGTCGCCTGGGCGTAAAGAACCGCGTCGCCGTCGTTTTCGGCGCGGGTCACGGCCTCTATTGCCTCGTTCATTTCGTCCGTGGGAGGCCTCGCGCAGCCGGTTGCCAACAGAGCGACCGCAAAAGCCAGACCGAAAAAGCGCATCGTCGTTTTCATGCAAATCTCCTTGTGTTCGCGGTATGGCGGCCGCCGACTGATACCCTTTCCCGAAGCGGCCGTCCTCAGCTTTAAGCATAATCAATTCCTGCCGAGAATAAAAGGGCAGATGCCGGCATTTGTCTCCAAAAAACTGTCCATCGTCCTTCTGGCGTGCTCGTGGTGCGTCGCGGCCGCGCTCGTCCTCGCGGCCGACCACGCCCTTGCGGGGCCGAGGCTGGGCAGGCTGTACGACTTCCTCCTGGGCTTCCGCTCCCCGCCCCCGGTTTCGGGCCAAATCCTTCTAATAAACACCGACGAGGCGGCGGAACCCGGCGACGTTTTTTCCGTGCTGATGGCCCTAAGCGAGTTCGGCGCGTCCGACCTTCTTGTCGAGGTTCCCGTTCTTGGGGCCAGGGCCGGCATGGCGGAAAGCGCGGCCGAGTTTACCAGGCGCATAGACGGCGAGTTCGGCCTTTTGTCCGCAAACATCCGCAGCCTTTTCGACGCGATAAGGATGGGGCTGCTCGGGCCGGAGGAGTCGCCGGGCTACGTCGAAAGCCTTGTGGAGCTTGCCGAAAGGGGCAGGGACAGGCTGAACACGGCGATTATGCGGGGCGAGGAGGACGGAGACGCCCGCGTGGAGCGGGCCATGGCCGTTTTCGGCAGGGCGACGACGGCGAAGGATCTGCGGGCCCAGCCGTGGGCCGCGCCGGAAGGCGAAATCCCGTGGTATTCCAGGCCGCGCCCCGACGGGGACGGAAAGCTGAGAAGGATTGCCCCAATAGTCCCCCGGGGAGGACTCGAGCGGGCCCTTGCCAACCCGCCGGCCGCCGGCGCTCTAAGGGCGGACGGGCCCGGCAAGGAGGGGCCCGCCGCGGAGCACATCGCGTTCCGCGCGCTTGGAAGGCGCTGGACGGAGTCCGTAAAGGAACCCGGCGGGGCCGGAAACGTGCTCGTAAACAGGTTCGAGCTCGGCGGCGGAACGTCCGAGTTCCGTTTCCCCCTGGACAGGGACGGGAACATCCTTTTTGAAAGGCCCGGAAGGGGCGCGGAACCCGGCGGCTTTCGCAGCATAGGCCTGGAAACGTTCCGCGAATACGAGCGCGCGGAGAGGACTATGGCGCGCCTTTTGGCCGAGGCCTGGAACCTGGGCCTGTACGCAGAGATAAGGCCGGAGCGCATACCGACAATCCTTTTCGAGCGCGCCGAATACCTTGCGGAACGGCTGCTGGAGGTCCCCGACGCGCAGGCCAAGGCCGCCTGGCTTGCCGCCCGCAACGACTACATAAAAAGCATCGACGAATTCCTGTACGGCCCCTCCGAGATGATCCTCGTGAACGGCTACGAAATAACGATAGCCGCAATGACCGGGGAGGGCCTCGACGAAAGGGCAATCGACGGCATACGCCACAGGCGAAACACGGTTATACGCGCGTTTGTTTCCATGCGGGAAGCCCACCGCGAGCTTCTTAGGCTGCGGGAGCTCCTTACCGCGACGGTCGAGGCCTCGTTCTGCATCATGTCCCCCCCTGCCCCGGGGGGGACGGATGCGTCGAACGCTTCGGCCCTGCTTGCAAACGCCCTGCTTACGGGGCGCAGCATCACGCCGGGGCAAAGCCTGCACGTTATATTATGGTCGCTGGCCGCTTCAATCACCGTTCTTACCCTTGTACACGCGCTGGGATCCGGGGCGACCCCCGTCGTCGGGCTTGCCGGGGGCCTGCTGTGCCTTGCCGGCTTCGGCGCGGCGTTCATCGTTTCGGGGTACTGGATCGACCCCCTTATATCCGCGTCCGCCGTGCTTGGGGGAACGCTGTTCCTTTCCGTTTCGCGCCTCTGCATCGTGCACTTCAGGCTGCTGCGCTTCTATAGGGAAGAAAAGGCCAAGGAACGATGGGTGGAGTTTTACTTTGGGGAAGGCGGCAAAGGTGGAACGCCGCGTCCTGGGAAGGGCGCAACACGCAGGCAAACATAAACGGCATTCGTTCTGAATCCAAAAGCCGGCTTTAATCCAGGGCGACGTGTAACTCAGGTGTGCGGTGACGCGTCAATCGGTTGTTTTCACTTGACAATCGCCGCGGCTTTGGCGATATTCTAGTCACGCGGCGACCAAAACGTTGCAATAAAAGCGCATACCTTGCCTTTGGGCGCGATGCACTGTGC
>Ga0209755_10002820_pt1 | contig 22892 bp, 23 predicted proteins | sample TergutCo191P1_FD_187301 | JGI IMG/M metagenome (GOLD analysis project Ga0209755, IMG submission 187301) | Cornitermes sp. P1 segment gut microbial communities from Petit-Saut dam, French Guiana - Co191P1 (SPAdes) (version 2) | ecosystem: Host-associated > Arthropoda: Insects > Digestive system... | reverse complement strand
TCGGCTCCTTCTTCTAGAAGGAGCTGGCACGCGCCGCGCGTGACTGAGGAAGGCTCGCGGAGCGACGTGGCTTTCGTCTTTTGCCTTCGCCGTGGCTACCCGCAACCCGTAGGGGCGGATGCAAATCCGCCCGAACCACAAAAATCGTTGCCGCTATCCGTCTAATCCTTGGCTCCTTCTTCTAGAAGGAGCTGGCACGCGTCGCGCGTGACTGAGGAAGGCTCGCGGAGCGACGCGACTTTCGTCTTTTGCCTTCGTCGTGGCTACCCACCCATCCCATGAAAATGCTCCCACACCCACCGCGCCGTGGTTTTCGTCATGCCGGGCGTGGCGGCGAGCTCCTCCTGCGAGGCAGCTTTGATCGCCTTGAGCGTCTTGAACTGCCCCAGCAGCGCCTTCACCCGCGCCGGACCAATCCCGGGAATGCCCATCAGTTCGGAGTCCAGTGTGCTCTTCTTGTGCTTGGTGTGGTGATATGTCACAGCAAAGCGGTGCACTTCATCTTGAATCTTCGTCACCAGCGCGAACGCCTGCTTCGTCGCCGTGAAGGCGATCTCCCCGCCGCCGCCCGCAGCGATGGCACGGGTCTTGTGCTTGCCGTCTTTCACCATGCCAAACACGGGAATCACCACGCCGTGGCGCGCGAACACGGCTTGCACCGCATGCACCTGCCCCACGCCGCCGTCCAGCAAAATCAAGTCAGCTATAGGCATCTCGTCCAGCCGAGACAAGCGCCTGTCGAGCACCTCCGCCATCGCAGCATAGTCATCGTTGCCCACGCTCTTGATGGCATACTTGCGATACCCCGCCTTGTGCGGCACGCCATGCTTGAACACCACCATCGCACCCACGGTGTCCGCGCCGCCGGTGTGCGAAATGTCATAGGCCTCGATGGTCTCGGGTGGTTCCGGCAGTCCGAGCATGCGCGCCAGCTCCTCCAGCGCAGCAAAGGACTTCCCGCCTTGCCGCCCGGTTTTGTTGGCGAGCTGCTCCACCGCATTTTGGCGAGCAAGCTCAACGAGCCGCGCCGGTTCGCTCTTTTGCGCCACCAGAATCTCCACCTTGTGCCCGGTTTTATCCGCAAGCCACTGGGCGAGCAATTCCGGCGACTGCGTTTCGCCATCCAGCACCACGCGGCGCAACTTGCCCGGCTCACGCATGGCATAGTATTGCTCCAGCAAGCGTTGGCGCAGCTCTTGTAGGGACAGCGCCCCTGCGCTGTCCGTTGTTTTCATGCTGCTTGCGCGCGCCTCTGCACTATCCGTGCGGTTGCTATTCTCTGCGGGATTCGCAGGGGCGAATCCCCTACAATCCACAATAAAACTCTCACTGTCACACAGCTTGCCCGCACAAAACCGCATCACCGTCAAGCACGCCTGCGTCGCGTCCGCCGCCAGCGCAAACACGTCTTGGTCATCCACGTTCACGCTCACCACATGCTGCTTGCCCTTGAGCTTTTCGAGCGCCTGCAGTTTATCACGCAACGACGCCGCACGCTCAAACTGTAGCGCTTCGGCGGCTTGCTCCATCGCCCGGCGCAGGTCACGCTCGGCCTGTGCGCTGCCGCGAACCAGATAATTCTCCGCATCGCGCACGCTTTGCACATAGTCCGCATGCGAGATCTTGCGGGCGCAAGGTGCAGCGCAGCGCTTGATGTAATGCTGCAAACACGGGCGACCCTTGCCAATGTCCCGCGGGAACTTCTTGCTGCACGTCGGCAGCTGATAAATCTGCTGCGCATCATCCACCGCCCGCTTGAACGCCCCAATCGACGTATACGGTCCATGGTATGTCGCGCCATCGTCAGCCTGTTGCTTCGCCACGGCAAGGCGCGGCCAGTCGTCGCGCGTCACCCGCAGCCAGTAGTAGCCCTTGTCGTCCTTCAAGCACAGGTTATACTTCGGGTTGTGCTGCTTAATCAGCGACTGCTCAAGCACCAGCGCTTCATACTCGGAGCTGGTGATGATGGTGTCGAAGTCGGTCACATGCTGCAGCCCCAAGCCAATGTAGCAATGCCCTTGCAGCCCCTGCGCGGTGAAGTATTGGCACAGCCGCGCGCGCAGGTTTTTCGCCTTGCCCACGTAAACCACGCCGCCCTTGGCATCCTTCATCAGATACACACCGGGCAGCGTGGGCAGAGCAAGGGCTTTGGCGCGCAGTTCAGTCATGGGATTCATCCACCTCACAAAAATTCGCAGTCGTTATCCTCTTAAGCCCCGCCCCCTTCTTTAGAGGGGGGATGTCGCCGCAGCGACAGGGGGGTGCGGAGTTTTCCGGCGAGCCGCGCCAACCCGCAACCTGTAGGGGCGGATGCAAATCCGCCCGAAGCTTCAACATCCCACACGCGTCACATGTAGGCGCGGCAATCTTGCCGCCCGAAAGCTTAATGTCACCATATTTTTTATCGCTCGGGTGGCGCGCCCGCCACCCCTACAGGTTGCGGCTTGATGAAAGCCAAAGAAAACCGTTTCCTGAGCGGCCCTCGCGTTTACGCGGGGGCTGTCGCCGCGAACGAAACCCGTGCATCGCACACCGTTGGCGCGGCGACTGGGGGTGCGGAGTTTCCAGCAAGCGCCTGCATACCGCAACCTGTAGGCGCGGCAATCGTGCCGATCACGTTGCATTCTTCGCGCAGCTCACGCAACGCAGCTTGCGCGGGACTTTCGCCCACTTCAATGCCACCGCCCGGCAGACAATACCAAGCCTCATCACCCACGCAATGCTGAACCATGAGCACTTGGTTGCCCCGCGTCACCAGCGCCTGCGCTCGGCCTTTCACGGTTTGCATCAACGCGCCTCCTCACTGTGTAAATTTCCCCATCGCCCCATCAATATCCCCCTGCACAATCCACTCAATCGCCTCGCACGCCCGCTCACACGCGTCGCGCAAGTCTTCCTTCTCCTCGGGGAAGAAGTCCGACAGCACCCAGTCGGCCGTGCTCGCCTGCGGAGTCGGCTTTTTGCCCACCCCCAGCTTAATGCGCGGGTATTCCTCGGTGTCCAGGTGCGCAGCAATGCTCCGCAAGCCTTTTTGCCCGCCATCGCTGCCTTTGCGACGAATCCGCAGCACACCCGCATCAAACGAGATATCATCCGTCAGCACCAGCACGCGTTCCGGCGGAATATCAAAGGCCTGCGCCGCAGCACGCACCGCCCGCCCGCTTTCATTCATGAACGTCGTGGGCTTCATCAGCAGACATGGCACGCCCGCGATGTCACACGCCGCGGTCAGGCTGCGGAACTTCACATTCCCTACCGTCACTTTCAGCCGTTTGCTCAGCACATCAATGCACAAATAGCCCGCATTGTGCCGGTTGAACTGATACTTCAGCCCGGGGTTGCCCAGCCCCACAATGAGCCACTGCGGGGGCGTGCTGTTCTCTTTTTTTCGCCGAAAAAACATCGTCTCTCCTTATCGCTGCAATCGCATGGTTTTGGGTGCACAACGCGCAATTTTCGCGCACCTCAAAAAAATATTTTTTCCCGATATACAAGGGTTTTCGCCCTAACTTCGCAAAAGTTCGCGCAAAAAAGTGCGCGAAAAACGGTGTTTTGCTAGGTTATATGGAGGGGTAACGTTGCGAGCAGGCCTCTGGCGGCACGGCGAAACGCTCTTCGAGATGGTTCGTCGAGCCCCCAAGCTCCACTGCCCGCAACCCCGGCGAGAGCTCCGCCGAGCCCCGCACGCACCTTGAAAATTACATAAATCTTACGGTTTCGGGTGGCGCGCCCGCCACCCCTACATACCCGATATTTCCTGCAACTCGCAGAAAGCCGTTTCCTGAGCGGCCCTCGCGCGGGCGCGGGGGCTGTCGCCGCGAACGTAACCTGCGAATCACACAACGTTGGCGCGGCGACTGGGGGTGCGGAGTTCGCTGGCGCGTCCTGTTGTGCTCCGCACGCCTCCCTCACCCCTCGCGGCTCGGGGAGCTCCCTCCAGAGGAGAGGAGCTGGGGCTTGCTGTTTCAAGTTTCGATGTTGTTATCCGCTTAAGCCTTGGCTCCTTCTTCTAGAAGGAGCTGGCACGCCTCGGGCGTGACTGAGGAAGGTTCGCGGAGCGACCCGACTTGCAGCTCGCACCTTCGTCTTGGCTTCCCACATCCTGTAGGGGCGGCAATCTTGCCGCCCGAACCACAAAAAACGCTGTCGTTATCTCCTCAAGCCCCCAATTCCCCTCCGTGGAGGGGTGCCGTCGCAACGGCGGGGTGGTCTTCGTCCCAATTACGCATTACGAATTAAGCATTAAGCATCACACCACAAACTCCCCCAGCTCCGCGAGCATTTCCGTGGGCGCAACGCCTTCGATATACACCCCATCCTCGCGGAACTCTTCCACATCCACGCGGCCGTGCTCGCGCAATTTGGCGCTCCAGTGCGACAAACGGTACGGCAGCAGCAGCGTCACCGCCTTGCGATTTTGCGGCAGCGCAGCGGCAATCGCCAGCAGCAACTCGTCGAGTCCCTGCCCGGTTTTCGCGGAAATCCGCAGCCCGGGCATGTCTTGGTCTGGCTCGGCTAAATCTGATTTATTCAGCACCCGCAACACAGGAATCCCCGCTTCGTCGCAGCCAAGTTGACGCAGAATATCATCCGTCACACGCAGCTGCTCGTCGCAGTCTTCGCTCGAAATATCGCACACGTTTAAGATCAGCGTGGCATTGAGCGCTTCCTCAAGCGTCGAATGAAACGCCTCCACCAGGTGGTGAGGCAGCCGCCGCACCAGCCCCACGGTATCCACCAGCATCACATTGCGGCCATCCGGCAGCGTCAGCGCGCGCGCGGTGGGGTCAAGCGTAGCAAACAGCTTGTCCTCGGCGAGCACACCGGCTTGCGTCAGCGTGTTCATCAGCGTAGACTTGCCCACGTTCGTGTAGCCCACAATGGCCACGGCCTCCGCGCGGTTTTTTCGGCGACGTTCGCGCAGCAACTCGCGTTGTTGTTCCAGCTCGCGCAGTTCCAGTTCCAGCTTGCGAATGCGCGACTTCACGTGTCGGCGGTCGGTCTCGAACTTCGTTTCACCGCGACCGCGTCGTGCACCGCCCGCGCCGCCGCCACCGCCGCCGCCTTGGCGCGACAGCCCCTGCCACTGCCCGGTGATCCGCGGCAACGTATACTTCAGCTGTGCGAGTTCAACCTGCAGCTTGCCCTCGCGGCTTTGTGCGCGCGCGGCAAAAATGTCCAGAATGAGCATCGTGCGGTCGATTACATGGATAGCGATGTCTGTGGCGTGTTCGTCCGGGTTGAGCTTTTTCTCAAGCGTGCGTTGTTGTGCGGGCGAAAGCTCGTCGTCCACAATCACCAGCGTGATATCGTGCGCATGGCACAGCTCAATCAGTTCGTCCAGCTTGCCTGCACCAATGTAGGTGCTGTTTTCGGGCTTCGGGCGGCTTTGTGTGAGCGCCGCAACCACCTCGGCATCGGCGGTGCGCGCGAGTTCCGCCAGTTCGGCGAGGGACTCATCCACATCGTGGCTGCCGGTGTCCACCGCCACGAGCACAGCGCGCTCGGTTTGTATCGTTTGGTTATCTAACATAGTTCTCCTTTATTGTTCAATCGGGATGAAGTTGAATTGCATGGGGTTGGGTGGGTCAATATACGACCAAAACGCTAAACCGTCATATTCATTTTGACGCACAAGAGATAGATGTGTTAACAGAGTGGCGTTTGGTGCCAGGTTGTAGGAACTCCTAAACATCTCACCTCGACTACCAGTTGCATAGCTGTAGATGATGCCATCTGCTGTGAGCACTACCCCATTAGAAAGCGGCCAGGAATTAAGGCGAATGGCTTCGTGGTGGTGCACTGTGTATATTGCGCTTAGCATATAATCTGACTGCCCTATTTCCGGTGGAACTTCTGTGTGGCGCAGTAGCACTAGCTCCAGTACACCGTCATTATTGATGTCCACCACGGCAAAACCTGCACGATATCTAACGTATGGGCGAGGGTCGTGCGCTAGATAAAACGCATCCAGCACAGGCCAAAACGCTTGCGGCACGCCGTACCATTCTCGCGGCTCGATTGCTATCGCCGTCGTCGTGGTCACTTCCGTTGTGGTTTCTTCCGCCTCGGTCGGAGTCACATCCGCCACGGCAGGCTCTGCCACGCTCGCGCAACCCGCAAGCAACACCAACGCCAGCACCAGCGCGAAAATTTTCCACATGGCTTGTCCCCTCCTTCGGGCAAAAAATAAGCGGGCAGCCGCAACGGCCACCCGCAAACATCCACAAAGATGCAACGAAGTTATCCGAGACGGCGCATGGGTTCGGCTTGGCGAATGCGTGTGTTAATCATGATGTGCGCCTCCTTCTCTAAAATTCACATGTGTACGGCTATTATAACACGGCAGGTGCTGGTTGTCAAGTGTTTTGTGAAATTTGTGAAACCCCACCGGCGCGGCTGAATAACAGCGCAATGCGATGTGGCGCAGTCGGTTTGTGCCTCCCCCTTGGGGGAGGTGCTCCCGCGAGGGAGCGGTGGGGGTACATCCCTACACCTCTTCCACATTCCACAGCTGGTCAATCATCGTCCAGTTTTGCATGAACGGATGGTTCACCGTCCAGTAGCTCACGCCGCCCAGCCCGAACTCACGCACCAGCTCGAACTTCGCCAGCAAGCTGCGGGCATCTTCAAACCACGCCTCGCGCTCCTGCGTGCCCTGCATGAATCTGAACCACGGCGTTTGCCACAGCTCGTTATACGAAATATTCGCGCCGTTGCGTGCGGCGATAATCGGTCCGCCTTGCGCTTGCAGCACCGCCGCTTGCGTGCCGCGCTGCCAGGGGATATCCCAGATGTAGCCGTAGGCGGGGATGCCCATGAGGATTTTCTCTCGCGGTATTCTGGTCACGGCGAACTCGATCACGCGGCGCACCTCGTTGATGGGCGACACCGCCATCGGCGGGCCGGTGAGGTGACCCCAGTCGTAGGTCATCAGCGTCACATAGTCGTTGTGGCGGCCTTGCTCGGCGTAGTCAAAGCCCTCAAAAATCAGCCCCGGCTGGTTATCCATCACCATCGACTCAATGGCGCTGGAAAGCAGCCAGCCGTTGGCATGCATCACCACACGAGCCTCGCGCAAAAACGCGTTGAGCCCATCGCGGGTGTCGCGTGCAACGTTCTCAAAGTCCACATCCAAGCCGGTGTAGCCCTTCTCGCGCATCACGCGCACGCAGGCATCCAACAGGCGCGTGCGTGCCGCGGGATTGTTCAGCAGCGCGCGTGCGGTTTGGGTGTTGAATCCGCCGCCCGGGTCGAGGTTGGTGATGCACATGAACGGTCGCACGCCTGCGTCTTTGGTGCGGTTGAGCACACGATCATCGTTGCGCATGGGAATCAGCCCGCCTTCCGCCGTGGCATAGGCAGAGAACACGCAAAGCATGCTCATGCGCGGGAGGGCTTCATCAAGAGCTTCTTCGCGGGCGTTGGGGCGCGCGTAGCCGTTGACGACGATGTCACCAAAGCGCTGTTGCGGCAGGTTGATCACCTGCCCCGGCACGATGAGGTTTGGGTTGGTGATGGTGGGGTTGGCGCGCAGCAGCGCCAGCAAGCTCACGCCAAAGCGCTGCGCGATGCCGCTCATGCTGTCGCCGGCAACAACGGTGTAGGTCGGCGGCAGGGTGGGCAAAATCAGCGCCTGCCCAATCACGAGCTGGTGGATGTAAGGTTCGCGCAGCCCGTTGGCCTCGATGATCGACTGCGCCGAAACGTTGTGCGCCTGCGCAATGCTGCGAATGGAATCGTTCGGTTGTACCACATAAATTTGCATAGCCTGCCCCCTATTCTAGACATCAGACACTAGACATTAGATGTTAGATGTTCAGGTTATGCTATGCGGGGGCGGCGGGGATTATGACTTTGGCGCGCCACCCCCACCGCCCTTCGGGCACCTCCCCCAAGGGGGAGGCACAAACCGACTGCGCTACATTGCATTTCGCTGATGTTCGGTGCAAACCAGCATATTTCTTGCGAGCCGCTTAGCTGATGCCTCCCCCTTGGGGGAGGTGCTCCCGAAAGGGAGCGGTGGGGGTGTCACCCCAACAGCCGCGCAATTACGGCGTTGCTCAGCAGCATGCCCGCGCGCGTTAGCCGCAGACCATGTTCGTCGCAGATGACCAAATCACCCAAAGATTTCGCCCGCGCGCGCATGTCCGCCGTGGGCTTGGCGATGCCCTCGGTCAAGCGAAGCGCAAGCATGGCGCGTTCGTCTGCGTCGCCACCTGCCCCATCGTCAAGTGGCAGATTCCCGCGCATAAACGCCTGCAAGTCGCGGGGATAATGCCAGCGCCGCCCATGCGTAAAGCCATGCGCGCCGGGGCCAACGGCGTGGTATTCCCCGCAGCGCCAGGTGTTGAGGTTGTGCTGGCTCTCATAGCCCGGCAGCGCAAAGTTCGAGATTTCATACTGCGCATAGCCGTGCCGCGCCAGCCAGTCGCAGGCGAAGAGATATAGCTCGGCTTGCTGGTCATCATCCGGCAATTCCGGTGGCTTATCGTGGAACGGCGTGCCCGGCTCAAGCTTGAGCAGATAGGCGCTCACATGCTTTGCCCCCGCGTGCGCGCAGAACTCCAGTGTGCGTTGCAGGCTCGCCTGCGTTTGCCCGGGGATGCCCAGCATGACATCTAGGCTGAAGTTATCGATGCCCAGCTCGGGCAGCGAGAACTCGCGCGTGCGACCAAGCGCCTGCCGCTCATCTGGCACGATCGACTGCAAACCCATGCTCACGCGATTGACCCCGCCCTCGGTGATTACCTGCGCGAACTCGCGGGTCACGCTTGCGGCGTTGCACTCAATGGTGAACTCGCCGCTGCAGTTGATGGCATGCAGCAGCGTGGCGAGCAAGTCTGGCTGCAGCACGCTGGGTGTGCCGCCGCCGATGTATGCGGTTTTGAATGATTGCGTGGGCAGCAATTCGATGCACCGCGCAACAAACGCTCCCTGCAACTGCATGTCGCACAGGGAGTAGAAATCACAATATGGGCATTTGCGTGCGCAGAATGGGATGTGGATGTATAACGATTGGGTTGGCATAGCACGACCTGTAGGGACAGCGCCCCTGCGCTGTCCGGCGTTTTGATGAAAACCAGCGGAACGCGCAGGGGCGCGTCCCCTACGGGGGGGGGGCTTCAAATGCGCAAATTGGACAAATTTGAAGAGAACCGCAACCTGTAGGGGTGGCGGGCGCGCCACCCGAACTACAAAAAGATGGCAACATTAAGGTTTCGGGCGGCGCACCCGCTGGGCTACAAGACATGGTATCGTTAAGACTTCGGGCGGATTTGCATCCGCCCCTACATGCTGACGATAGCCACGTTGACCATTTAAAGACACGCCCTGCGCTATCCGGCGTTTTACGGCGTGAACTCGCTTGCGAGAATATCCATGTGCACCATGTCAACATACCCACCCTCGCGGAACTCCGCCTCGCGGCGACGTCCATACTCACGAAAGCCAACCTTCTCGTAGCACGCAATGGCTTGTGCGTTGTCTGCCAGCACTTGCAGTTGAATGTTGTGCAGATTGAGCGTGTTGAAGCCGTAGCCCAGCATCAGACGCACGGCCTCCGCGCCATAGCCGCAGCCGCGGTCGGCTTGCTCGCCGATGAACACACCCAGTTCTGCGTTGCGAGAAATCTGGTTGATTCTGCCGAGGTTGATGTTGCCGACAAGGCGCTCGCCCTCGCGCAGCACGATGGAATACCAGTGCGCGTTGCAGCGCGTGGCATCGTCTTCCAGGTGCTTGCGCGCAGCATCTAAACTGTGGATTTGCGCATAACCACCAAGCGACACTGTTACCGCAGGGTCGTTGAGCCACTTGGTATAGGTTTCGGCATCGTCGGGGTTGCGCGGCGACAGAAACAACCGCTCGCCGGGGATTTTCTCGAAATATTTCATGGGGACTCCTATCTGATCACTGCGACGTTAAACGAGTTTGCGCTCCGCGCCCCTCCCCCTGTCCTGCGGGACATCCCCCTCAAAACCCACCCCAAAAATGCAAGCATTTTCGGGGACCCCGGCAGAGGGGGACTGGGGTTTAAGGATATAGCGATATCAAAATTTTAAGAAACAAGCCCCGGCTCCCTCTGATAGAGGGAGCTCCCGCCGCAGCGGGTGAGGGAGGGGTGCGGAGCACAGTGGATTTTCTACTACACCGCCCCGCAACATTTCTTGTGCTTTTTGCCGCTGCCACAGGTGCAGGGGTCGTTTGGTCCAACTTTTTTGCCGCTGTTGCGCACGGGAGCTTTTTTGTCGGTGGCGTCGCCGCCTGCGCCCGCGCCGCGCAAATTGGTCACGCGGGCTTGCTGCTTGCGCTCGGTGTCGGCCTGGCTGCGCACACGCAGGATCAACATGGCCTTCACGGTGTCCTCGCGGATGCTGTGGGTCATTTCGTCGAACATGTCGTAACCTTCCATGCGGAAGGCAACGACTGGGTCGCGCTGGGCATAGGCACGCAAGCCGATGCCGCGCTTGAGCACGTCCATGGCGTCAATGTGATCCATCCAGTGGGTGTCAACGCTGCGCAGCAACACCATGCGCTCCAGCGAGCGAGTGAGTTCTTCGCCCAGCTCGGCTTCACGCTTGGCATAGTTCTCGTGCGCGCGCGCCAGCAGGAACTCGCGGGCTTCGTTCGCGCCGGGTTCGTCGGCGAAGTCAAAGGGTTCGGTGAGCCAGCCGAGGTATTTCTTGCGCAGCCCGGCGTAGTTATAGTCACCCTGCGGCGACAGGTAGAAGTCCACCGCGCTGTCGATGCTTTCTTCGAGCATGCGCAGGATGATGGGCTTGAGTTCTTCGCCTTCAAGCACTTTGTTGCGCTGGCCATAGATGAGCTCGCGCTGGCGGTTCATCACGTCGTCGAACTTCAGCACGTTTTTGCGGATGGCGAAGTTTTGCCCTTCGATTTTCTTCTGCGCGCTTTCGATTTGCTTGCTCACGATGCCGCTTTCCACGGGCATGTCTTCGGGCGTTTTGAGCGTTTGCATGATGTTGCTCAGGCGCTCGCCGCCGAACAGGCGCATGAGGTCGTCTTCCATGGAAAGGAAAAACTTGCTTTCGCCGGGGTCGCCTTGACGACCGGCGCGACCACGCAGCTGGTTGTCGATGCGTCGGCTTTCGTGGCGCTCGGTGCCGAGGATGAACAGCCCACCGGCGGCGCGCACGTCGTCGGCTTCGGCTTGGATTTCGGCTTTGTATTTCTGCTCAAGTTCGGCGAAGGTTTTGCGGGCGGCGTTGATTTCTTCGTCGCCGGTTTCGGCAAAGCCGGTGGCTTCGGCGATGAGTTCTTCGCTGAACTGCAGGCGGCGCATCTCGCTTTTGGCGAGGTATTCCGCGTTGCCGCCGAGCTTGATGTCTGTGCCGCGCCCCGCCATGTTCGTGGCGATGGTGACGCGACCGAACTTGCCGGCTTGCGCCACGATTTCGGCTTCGCGGTCGTGATACTTGGCGTTGAGGACTTCGTGGGCAATGCGTTGCTTTTTCAGCAGCGCAGACAGCAACTCGGATTTCTCCACGCTGACTGTACCCACCAGCACGGGCTGACCTTTTTCGTAACACACGCGGATTTGCTCGATGACGGCCATGTACTTGGCTTTTTCGGTGCGATAAACCACGTCGGCGTTGTCGATGCGTTGCACGGGCTTGTTGGTGGGCGCTTCCACCACGTCAAGGCGATAGATCTCCTGAAACTCTGCGCGCTCAGTGAGCGCCGTACCGGTCATGCCGCTGAGCTTATCATACAGACGGAAGTAGTTTTGGAAGGTGATGGTGGCGAGGGTTTTGCTCTCGTTTTCGATTTTCACGCCCTCTTTGGCTTCGATGGCTTGGTGCAGCCCCTCGCTGTAGCGCCGCCCATGCATCACGCGCCCGGTGAACTCGTCGATGATCATCACTTGGCCTTCGGTGACCATATAATCCACGTCGCGTTTCATGATGCCGTGGGCGCGAATGGCTTGGTTGATGTGGTGGTTGTAGTGCATGTTCTCGGCATCCATGAGGTTCTCAAGCCCGAAAGATTTTTCGGCCTTGGCGATGCCGTGCTGCGTGAGGGTGACGGACTTGGCTTTTTCGTCCACCAGCACGTCGTTGTCGCCCGCGACTTCCTCGGCGTTTTGTTTGTCGTTGAGCTCTTTCACGCGGCAGTAGCTCAAGCGCTTGGCGAAGGTGTTGGCTTGGCTGTAGAGCTCGGTGGAGGCTTCGCCGCGACCGCTGATAATCAGCGGCGTGCGTGCTTCGTCGATGAGGATGGAGTCCACTTCGTCCACGATGGCGAACACGTGCTTGCGCTGCACTTTTTGGTCGAGATACTGCACCATGTTGTCACGCAGATAGTCAAAGCCCATCTCGTTGTTGGTGCCGTAGGTGATGTCGGCGGCGTAGGCGGCGCGGCGCTGCTCGGTTTCGAGGTCATGCACAATGAGCCCCACGGTGAGCCCCATGAAGCGATAGATCTTGCCCATCCACTCGCTGTCGCGGCGGGCGAGGTAGTCATTGACGGTGACGATGTGCACGCCGTCGCCGGTGAGCCCGTTGAGATAGGCAGGCAGCGTTGCCATGAGGGTTTTGCCCTCACCGGTGCGCATCTCGGAGATACGCCCTTGGTGCAGCAAAATGCCACTGATGACCTGCACGGGGTAGTGCTTCTCTTTCAGCACGCGCCAGGCGGCCTCGCGGCAGGCGGCGAAGGCCTCGGGCAAGATGTCGTCCAGCGTGGCGCCCGCGGCGAGTTTCTCGCGCAGGTAGGGCGTTTTGGCTTGCAGCTCGGCGTCGCTGAGCGCGGTGTATTCTTCGTCCAAGGCAAGAACGTCCATTGCCGTGGGCAGCAGGCGCTTGAGCTCCTGGTTGGAGTAGTAGCCTGCGGCTTTGAAGCGCTTTTTGAGGTCTTTGCGCAGGCTTTCGAGGTGGGGGGTGAGTTTGGGCATGGTGTTATCCTTTCAAATTTCAACTCTTACGAAGGCAATTATTTTCTAGTAGCAACAGTTTCTAATGCCGCTAACGCTATTTGGGTTTGTCTGTTTTGCGTAGTCACCTCAATTATATCACCGTTATCGAATTTAATGTTGAAAGCGATATTGGGATTTTTTTCCATAGTTTCGGTTAGTGCAGTTATAATTGGTCCAGTTGAACCTGCGTTTATAATCGGTACAGCCAAACATTCGCTCGGGGGGGGGGGTATAGACGTCTCCGGGTCAATTTTCTTCATTTTGCTATAATGACGCATCCCTGCTATAAGTGCAAAAAGAATACCTGCCAAGCTTGTTAACAAGCTTATTATAGTTACAACAACACTAATTTCCATTGTGTTTTCTCCTTTCATAAGAAACGCCGTGCATCATGATGCCGCAAAAAACGCTAGCGATTGTAAGCACGATTGCACTAGGTAAATTTTGCAGCAGTACTCCTCCATAAAACAAACCTGCAACCACAATACAACCAACAGACAACGAGAATAAAAATGTAATAAGAATCATTTCGCCAGCATTGAGTTCTTTCTGTCGCCCTAAAAGCATTACAAACATTATACGCAGAGTTTCTGCTGAAATTACAATTACTGCAAACATGATTTCGCTCACGTAATCGTCATCTCCTGCACTAAGCAACTTTATAATGAAGGGTATGCCCGAGAAAAGAACTGTAAAGAAGAACCAAAGAATTGGTTGAATAATCTAAGGCACGGGAAGAGCTGCTCTTCCAACGCTTATTGTTGGTTGCATTTGTTCTTTAGTTTCTGTTGCAGACATATTTCACCCCATCTCTTACATTAAATAACAAGTTCACATTTTGTGTTCTGCGTTTTTAAACAAGTTTCGCGTCAAAACTTATCGTGATGGCTTTGCTGCCGAGATCAAGCTGGGTGAGCTGCACGCCTGCGGCATCAAACATGCGGCGGCTGGCGATGAACTGCGGTTTGTCGGCGTACTTGTCGCTCAGATACAACACCTCGCGGATACCGCTTTGGATGATGGCTTTGGCGCACTCGTTGCAGGGGAACAAGGCGACGTAGATCTTGCAGTCGCGCAGGTCGCGCCCGGCGTTGTTGAGGATGGCGTTGAGCTCCGCATGGGCAACGTAGGCGTACTTGTCGCTGTCCCAAGGGAAGTCGTCGTCGCTGCAACCGGCGGGCAGGCCGTTGTAGCCAATGGACATGATGCGGTTGTTTGGGTTAACGATGCACGCGCCCACCTGCGTGTTCGGGTCTTTGCTGCGGCGCGCCGACAGCAACGCGAGACCCATGAAGTATTCGTCCCAGGTGATGTAGTCTTGGCGTTTCATGTGTGCTCCTTTTATGCTTGATAGATCACTTGCCCGGTGTTAAACACGTGGCGGACAAAGCCGCTTTTGTCATCCGCAGCATCGAGCAAATGTGGTTCGATGTCCGCGCTGATGTTGCGACGCAGTTTATACAGTTGTTTCGAGGTCTCCAGATAATTGCCCCTGAAATCGTTGAGAATAATAGCGATGTCGATGTCGCTATAGGCATGGGCGGTATCGTTGGCATACGAACCAAACAGCACAATGGCTTGCGGGCTAAGCATGCGCTGCACTTCATGCGCATAGCGGTGTGATAACGCTAACACAGTTTCTTTATCCAGCATAACAGTCCCTCCGTTTCAGCAAGTATTGTGGCGCAAGCTTCGTGGGTCAACATCGCGGCAAGCTCGGTTTTGCGTTTTGGATAACGCGTGGCAATGTTGAGCGGGTCGAGGGTATCGGCTATCGTCCGCATGTAGGGGCGGCGGGCGCGCCGCCCGGAACCTTAATGCTACCATATTTTTAGGCTGTTTTAAACAATTGTATTGATGTTCTGGTTTGGGGTGGTTGGTGTTTTTCGGACGACCACAGGTCGTCCCTACGAGCATGCGACCCGAGGTCGTGGAGGGGTTCGCTACGCGCTGCTGCAAGGGCCTTTGGCCCAACGGCGCGTAGGGGCGAGCTTTGCTCGTCCGAAATGCCTAATCTCAATACAAAAGTCTAAAATAGCCTGTTTTTATCGCCCGGGTGGCGCACCCGCCACCCCTACAGGTTGCACTATGCTATGCAAGCGTGATTTCAAACTCGAACTCGTGTGCAATGGGGATGTCATCCTCGCCCAGCAGTGGGATTTGCGGTTTGAGCTTGCTCCATGGCGTTGATGTGCACTGCCCGCAGCGCGAAACCCGCGCGTTGATAAAACCGAATGGCGTGCGTGTTGTCGTTGGTGGTGACGAGCCAAACGCGCTTGCAGGTTGCGTCCTGCGCGGCTCGCACCACAGCGTTGATGAGCGCGCGACCGACACCCTGATTGGGGCGCAGGCTTTGCAACACTGTGATTCCGCAGCCATCGCTTGCCAAGTCATACAGCGCATAGCCGAGAATCTCATCATCGCTCACCGCAACAAAGCCGGGTTGACTGCGCGTGTCGTGCAGCACGCCGCGTGACACCATGAATGGTCCTCCCCAGTGTTCGGCGATGTGGGTGTCCACAACTGCGCGGTGGGCGGCGGCGATTGGCAAAATGGCGTAGGTCACGTGTTTCATGTGCTTTCCTTCCTTTTGGCGCGGCGTTGTTTTCTCCGATCATTGAGGCACCAAACCGCCCAGGCGCATAGAACAAACAAAACAATCACAACGACCCACACCGTGGTGGGGCTAATCCACAGGCTCTGCTCAAGCACTATCTGCAGTGGGCGCAGCGGATTGAAGGGCACGCGGATTTCCATGAAGGTTTCGGCGGGGTATAGCCCCTCGATGGGCTGCACGTATAGCGTGCCGTCGGGGCGAATCTCGGCCAGTGCGGCGAAGAAGCTTTCGCGGATGTCGTCATAGGTTTCGCCTTGCACGTCGCGCATTGCATCTACTATGATGGCAGTGGCAGGCGCGATCAAATCAAGGCGGCGGTGACGGTGACGTGAATCATCGGCGTTTGCGTCCCACCAGCGGTCGCCCATAATCCCTCGCCTGCCATAAATGACGCGGTTAAGTTCATCGCGGAGCACTCGACGGTTGACGAGATAGTATTCCTCAAAGGGGATTGAACGATAAAACACATGGCTTTCGATGGTCATCGTGTCCCAGTTGACCAGCAGTTCAGAGCGACCGCGGGGCGAAAATTCACCCCTTAACGCGCTGATTAACCGCAGCGCACTGGTTTGTCTGTCGTAAAACAAATGCAATGTGCCGATATCCAACTCGGTAGTGTATCGCAGTTCGCCATTGATGATGGTTGCAATCAAGCCGATACCGATGCTGGCACGCGAAGGGTTAATCACGCGGACATCTAGGTCTAACACGCCGTCGTTGTTCATGTCCCACAGCAACAGGCTTATTTCATAGCCTTGCGCGTGCAAATCCTCCATTGCCGACCAGTAAGCCTGCCAATAGAGCGCTTGCCATGTGGGTGGTTCGTTTTCTTGCGCGGCGGCGGGCAGGGCCAGCATGGCAAAACACGCAAGTGCGATAATCACAGTAAATAGGCGTTTCATGTGTGCTCCTTTTTCTTTGGGTAGCGGCTGTCGTCCGCATGTAGGGGCGGCGGGCGCGCCGCCCGAAACCTTAACGCTACCATATTTTTATCGCTCGGGTGGCGCACCCGCCACCCCTACAGGTTGCGGCTTGACATCGTCTTTCGGGGAACACCCACCTGTAAGGGCGGACGCAAATCCGCCCGGAAAAGTTGAAGATAGCAATGATTTTTATGGTTTCGGACGAGCAAAGCTCGCCCCTACGCGCCGTTGGGCCAAAGGCCCTTGCCGCACGTAGCGAAAACCCCCACGACCTCGGGTCGCGTGCTCGTAGGGACGACCTGTAGTCGTCCGAAAAACACCCACTACCCCAAACCAGAACATCAATACAATTGTCTAAAAGAGCCTCAATCTTCCGGGCGGATTTGCATCCGCCCCTACATGCTGGCTATGGGTATGTTGACGGTTGGAAGACACGCCCTAGGAGCAAACCATGTCGTTACGCGCGCACCTCTAAGCTGACCGGGCAGTGGTCGCTGCCGAAGACATCCGTCAAAATTGCCGCACCGGCAAGCCGCGAGGCAAAGCGCTGCGAACACAGCCAGTAGTCAATGCGCCAACCCACGTTGCGCTCGCGTGCGGCGGCGCGATAGCTCCACCAGCTGTAGGCCTGTGCGCGGTCGGGGTAGAAATAGCGAAAGGTGTCTACAAAGCCTGCGCCGAGCAGTTCGGTGAGCTTGCCGCGCTCTTCGTCGGTGAAGCCGGGATTGCGACGGTTGGGCGCGGGGCGGGCGAGGTCGATCTCGCGGTGTGCCACGTTGAGGTCACCGCAGATGAGCACAGGCTTGAGCTTGTCCAATTCGCAGACATAGGCGCGAAAAGCGTCCTCCCAGGCCATACGATAGTCCAGCCGAACGAGGCCGTCGCGGCTGTTGGGGGTGTAGACATTCACGAGGGTGAAGTCGGGGAAGTCAAGGGTGATGACACGGCCTTCAAGGTCATGCTCGGCGATGCCGATGCCCGTGCTCACACGCAAGGGTTGTGTGCGGGTAAAGACCGCGGTGCCGCTGTAGCCCTTCTTTTGCGCGGCGTTCCAGTGGACATGATAGCCGGGCGGGGCGAAGTCCGCTTGCTGCTGCTCGGCTTTCACCTCTTGCAGGCAGATGATGTCGGCATCGAATGCTGTGAAGCTCTCGGCAAAGTTGCGCCCCAAACAGGCGCGGATGCCGTTAACGTTCCATGAGATTAGTTTCATTGTTCCTCCGTGTGTTGGGCGAAAAAGCGCACCACTTGCGCGTTGAAGTCATTGGCTTCGCTTTGCGGCATGTGCCCCTGATGCTCGTAGATGAGCAGCTGGCTGCCTGCAATTTCGGCGGCGATTTCCGTGCCGTCAATGCCGACGACTTTATCCTCACCAGTGCCGATAACAAAAGTAGGGCAGGCGATGCGGCAAAGCTGCGCGTGGGCGTCGTGGGTGATGCAGGCATGGGCTTGCAGAATGAGGCGGTTGAGACTTTGGGGCTTGCCGACACGGCTGAATATCGGGTATAGCCAGCGCATTTTCTTCAAGTATGCTTCGGTGAAAGAGTGTTCCATGGTGTCGATAAACAGGCGGGCGTAGTCGTCTTGCTCGGCGAGGGCAATCCAGCGACGAACCACGGTTTGCACGGTGCTGTTTTGCCGGCTGAGCGTAACGGCTAGCACGAGCTTGCTCACCAGCTGCGGGTGGTCAATCGCCAGCCATTGCGCGACCATGCCGCCTTGCGAAATGCCGAAGACATCGGCTTGCGCGATGCCCAGTTGCTGCATGGCGGCGGCGTAATCAGCTGCCATGGCGCGCGTGGTGTAGACCTCTGGCAACTGGTTGGGGCGGCTGAGCATGTAGACCGTGTGGCTGTGCGCAAAGCAGCGGAACATCCTAGCCATTTGCGATGCCGTGCCTTTGACGGTTTTGAGGCCATCGCTCAGCCCAGGAATCATCACCAGCGGCTGACTGCCGCGGCCGAACGAAATATACTCCATTTCCGTGTTGCCCACGGGCACTTGCCCGCCGATTGCACGATTACGCATTGTGGTCACTCTCCTCGTCTTTGCGAAAGACTATCCATTTGGCGAACACGTAGTTGAGCACCACCACGACCACGGCAATCACGCCCCAACGCACGAGAAAGCGGTAGGCATCTTCGGCTTCGGCGATGAAGGCGGGCAGGTGCTGCGCAAGGGCAAAGTTCAGCCAACGCAGGGTAAAACGCGGCGCAACGAGTTGCCAAATCCACTCGTTGAACAAAACGAGCAAGCCCATCTCTAATACAAGCGAGAACACGCGCGAGAACGTGAACGAAGCGATTTCACGCGCCACAACCCTTGCTGCCCACGACTTTTGCTCGAACACAAACAGCTTGTTGACCACATAGGCAAAGGCAACTGCCACGATGAATGCCACCACATTGCTGATGAGGTAACTGCGACCGCCGGGCAACAGCCATTCAAGCGTTTGATAGATGACCAACGCCACCAGCGTGGTGAGCACGCCGAAGAGGATGTAGCGGAAGATTTCTTTGCGACGGGTCATGTGACGTCCTTTCATGGGCGAGGCTTGTTGCAACTTTTTTGAAAAAAGTTGCGCAAAAAACTTAGCCGCTTCGCGATTGGCTCTTTAATGATAAGCGGAAGAAGCAAGCCCCTGCCCCCTTCTCCGGGGTCCCCGCAAATGCTTGCATTTGTGGGGTGGACGTTAGAGGGGGATGTCCCGCAGGACAGGGGGGTGTCACCGCGAGGGAGTTTTACGGCGTGCGCGTGCTATGCAAAAGCAGAGGGATGGTGGGGTTGCGGTGCGGGCGGCAGATTGCCGCCCCTACACGCGCATTCGCTGCGAAACCTAAATCCATGCAAAAGCAGAGGGATGTCCACCATCCCCCACTTTAGTATACAACATTGCCGCAGTAATGTCAAGTTAAAGTTGTGTAAACTCTTTTCTGCAGTGTGACCGTGTTCACCGGCGCGAGCCAGATGCCTTCATCCGCCAGCACAAAGGCGCGGGGCAAGTCGCCGCCTGCGTCGTGGACGCAGCCTTGCTGTTGCGCCTGCGCCAGAAATGCGCGGCTGTGCGCCTGCACGGTGACGGTGTCGAGGTCGAAGATGCCGAGGATGGTGGCGGTGCGCAGGGCTTTGTCGCCGCCGAGGTAGAGGTACATGGTTGCCTCCTATTCAAATTCGCACATGCCTGCGATGGTGTAGCCTGCTTTTTTCGCTGCCGCGAGGGAAGCGTGATTCTGCGAACCGCAGCTGAGCGTGTGCCAAACAGCGGGGTTCAACGCGGTGGCTGCAAGCATGAGTCTTGTGGCGTATCCGTGTCCACGGTGTTCACGCGGCACAAAGACATCGTTGAGCACCACGGCTGCATCGCGATCATGGCAAATGCATGCGCCAACGAGCGTTTCGTTCACAAACAGCCCAAGAAAGTGCCGCGATGGGTCGTTGATGCGCTGTGCAAACTCTTCGCGCATTACACTTGCAATCGCCTTTGCATCGGCTTGGTCATCCTGCGGCGTGTTCAAGATAGACAGAAACATTGCGCTGTCATTTTCGCGAAGTTGTCTGATTTCGGGGTCGTGATGCGCCTCGCCCATGCGCGAAAGGATGAGGCAGCGGTTGTTGCCGCCGCGGTAACGGAGGTGGTAGGTGGCGCGTTTAGCGCGTTTGCCGACGACACGCTTGAGCGCACGCCGTGCGGCACACAGGTTTCCGTTGCCAAGGTCGCACACGGACCAAATGGGGTGGTAATCGCGACCATTGCAGCTCCACAACGTTTTGGTGATGACCGTGCCAAGGCAGGTGTAGGTGCGGGCTTGCTCGTGCTGCAGCTCGCAGACGTGGTCGGCGTAAAATTCCGGGCTGGCAGCCATGAGCGAATCGCGCGCTTGGGTGATGGGGATTTCAGTCATGGGTATCTCCTATTCAAATTCGCACATGCCTGCGTTGATGATGTAGCTCCACACGCCATCAAGCCGCGCCCCCTCAGTCGCCGCGCCAATGCCGTGCTAGACGAAAGTTTCGTGCGCGGCGCCAGCTCCCCCGCACGCGGTGGAGCCGCTCGAGTGGGCGGGTTGATGAGGGGCGAGTCTCTTTCTAAAATAAAATTATCTTGACAAAAATACACGGGTGTGGTATAATGAATTTAGTGTTATTAGCACAAAATAAGGAGGACAACATGAAACGTTTTATAGCGATTTTGCTGGCTTCGTTGTTGCTGTTGGGCGGGCTAGGCCTCGTTGCAGCCGCGCAGTCGCCGTCCGCAAGCCATCAAGGGGCTACCCTGCATGCGGAGTGGACGGGCGAGTTTGTGTTTAGCGATGCCATTAACTTGGATATTTCACCGCAGACAGTGAATCTTAGGTTGGTTTATGATGGTGTTTGCACCTGCCATGGGCGACTGCTTGAGCGGTGGTACAGCGTGGATGGGGAAAGCTGGTGGTTTATTCGCTGGTATTTTGTCACCACGATACGCGGCAGCAGCGTGGAAACGGTGGTAGTGTTTCATTATTACTACGAGGGTGTTAGGACGCTGAGCGCGCAACAAAGCATAAACAAGTTTGAACATCTAGAGTATTTGGTGGCGAGTGATGAGCCGCACCCACAACTGGTGGCGGGCGAAACCGTGACGTTGACCGAGCATAGCATGTTTGTGTTCACGCCGCAACAAAGCGGGCGCTATTATATGGTGACGAACAATGAAGTGGACATTGGCGTGTTGGACGCACAGCTGAACATTTTGGTCAACGGCACAAGCGATGACCGCAGCGCTTTTTTTCATGCGGGCGTGCCGGTTTTTGTGATTGCTGCACCGCGGCATTGGGAGGATGGTCCGTTTACCCTTACGATGACGCGTTCCGCGCTGGCGCTTTCGGTCGTCAGCGACGGCATTCGTCCCATTGCAAACCCGAGCAATTTTATTCTTTGTGGTTCAGCGGGAAGATGCAGCTGGCAGTTTCATGTGACGGCAACCACACCGTGGACAGTTACCGCGGATGTTGATTGGCTGGTTTTGGCCGTGGATGAACAAAGCAACACGTTCACAGTATCTGAGCCGCACAACGATGGCGAAGAGCGCAATGCCGTTGTGACGGTGACCACGGAAGGCAACGATGAATATTACACGCTTGTCTTCACCCAACGCCCGCACAGACCGTTTTTTTACTACTGGGAGCCGTGGATGCAGTGGATTTTGCGTTGGATATTCTTCGGCTGGATTTGGATGTAATTGCACAAGCAAGAAAACCGCTACTGTGATAGTAGCGGTTATTTTCTGCGCTTGAGGTCGGTGATTTCGCTTTGCAGCATGGCAGCTTCGCGTCGCGCCTGTGTGGCATCGTCGAGATACTCACCGATGCGCTCGCGTAGGTTTTCGGCGTCGGTTTGCGCGTCGAAGGCTTCGTCCATCGCGCGCAACGCGCACAGCACCGCCGCCTGCGTGGCCGACAGCCGCGTGTTGTGCTGCATCATTTGGTTCATGGTGACTTGCAGCTGCTGCCCCAAGGCCTGCATGTAGCTTTCGTCCTTTTGGGTGAGCAGTATGTAGTCTAGCCCGCAGATGCTTAGGCGCACGGTGGTTTGGTCGTCCATGGAAATCTCCTTCTTTTGCAACTTTTTTGAAAAAACCACCTGCGGTGGGGCTCGGTCGCTTCGCTGTGGTCTACGATAGCCTAATCAAATCTAGGTTCTTTTGGGTACCTTTTCTTGCAAGAAAAGGTACCCCCGCGCGGCGAGCGCAAAATCAGGCGTTCCACTTGGCGTAGCCGGGGTTAATGAAGTTGGTGCTCGTCCACTTGACACCCCAGCGGTTGGCCCAGGCTTCGCAGTATAGGTCGTAGTAGTTGAAGCGGGTTTCGGGCGTGTTGTGGCGCTTGCGGAACATGGGCAGGTTGCACCATAGCACGCTGGGCAGGGCGACCACGAACCAGTACAACGGACCGAGCAGCATGCTTTGCACGCAGTGCCCGATTTCGTGGATGCGGATGTCGTTCATGGCGCTTTCGCTGTATTTCGCGTTGACGAAGACGAACATGCCCAGGCTCACGCCGCCGAAGCGCTTGGGCGTGTTGACGTAGGTGACGCACACGCCGTGGCAGAGCTCGCTGCGGTGTTTTGCGCGCAGCAACAGCCAGCCCACGCCGCCCACGACGTTCTGCGTGATGCCCCAGGTCCATTGCAGGATGAAGAAGATGAAAAGTTTCATGCAGTGCCCTCGTTGTGATGTTTTTCTTGGTGCGATTACCTGTAAGGTGTGTCTTCAATACCCATCAGCAGCATGTAGGGGCGGCTTGCAAGCCACCCGGGATTTTGATGGCGGCTGCGAAATCTGCACCCCCAGTCGCCGCGTATGACACTCCCCCCTGTCGCTATGCGACATCCCCCCTCGATGAGGGGGGCTCTGGCGAAAGTCGGACTTTCACCAAGCCGC
>Ga0209755_10002819_pt1 | contig 22914 bp, 28 predicted proteins | sample TergutCo191P1_FD_187301 | JGI IMG/M metagenome (GOLD analysis project Ga0209755, IMG submission 187301) | Cornitermes sp. P1 segment gut microbial communities from Petit-Saut dam, French Guiana - Co191P1 (SPAdes) (version 2) | ecosystem: Host-associated > Arthropoda: Insects > Digestive system... | reverse complement strand
CTCTGATACATACCTATTTGACCCCATATCTATTTCTTTTTATCCGCTTCTGATGCTTTTAGTATAACTCACTTTGACGAATTTGTCTGCTTTTTCATACTGTTGATGGTTTTTCCGCAGAGCCTATATAGGATTGAAATATATATATCATTACGGCGCACAAGTTTTGCAAAACTTAAAGCCGCTGCATTTTGCGCCTATGATATAATGATTGCTGCGCAATCATTATATAGGATTGAAATATATATATCATTACGGCGCACGGGTTTTGCAAAACTTAAAGCCACTGCATTTTGCGCCTATGATATAATGATTGCTGCGCAATCATTATATAGGATTGAAATATATATCATTACGGCGCACAAGTTTTGCAAAACTTAAAGCCATTGCATTTTGCGCCTATGATATAATGACTGCTGCGCAATTATAATGCAGATTTATAAAAAGAAGGGCATAATCAATGCAAAAAAGCGACTTTTATTTTGAACTACCTGAGGAGTTAATAGCGCAGACTCCGATTGAAAACCGCACACATTCAAGGCTTCTATGTATAGATAGGGACACTGGCGCACTGGCGCACCGGCATTTTTACGAACTGTCGGACATTTTGCAAAAGGGCGACTGCCTAATCCTTAATGACTCCCGTGTAATCCCTGCAAGGCTTCTTGGGAGAAAGGATACAGGGGCCGCTGTGGAAGTGGTCCTGCTGCGCGAGATGGAGCAGAAAACTATCCCCGGGGCGAAGCCTAGCGGAGCTAAGTCAGTTACGACCTGGGAGTGCCTCGTCAAACCAGGGCGAAAAATCCGAGAAGGCACTAACCTGATTTTCGGCAATGGCGACCTAACTGCCGTAGTTACAGAAGAAACTGACGGCGGAAACAGGCTTATTGAGTTTTCCTTTGAAGGAATTTTTATGGAAGTGCTTGAACGCCTCGGCAAAACACCGCTCCCGCCATACATCCACGAGGAGCTGGAGGACGATGAGCGCTATCAAACCGTCTACTCAAAAGTCCGGGGTTCAGCAGCGGCTCCCACGGCAGGCCTGCATTTTACAAATGAATTGCTGGAAGAAATCGCCGCAAAGGGCGTTGAAATATGTTACATGACCTTGCACATAGGCCTAGGCACCTTCCGGCCCGTCAAAGTTGACGACATAGAAGATCACAAGATGCATGCTGAGTATTTTATAATCCCCGAAGAAACGGCGGAAACAGTAAACCGCACGAGAAGAAATGGCGGGCGCGTAATAGCTGTGGGCACAACACCCTGCCGCGCCATGGAAGCGCAGGCAGATGAAAACGGCATGATAACCCCATTTTCGGGATTCACCGACATATTCATCTACCCCGGCCATAAGTTCAAAGGCATCGACGGGCTAATAACAAATTTCCACCTGCCTGAAAGCACCCTAATAATGCTTGTATCAGCACTGTGCGGAAGGGAGAATATCCTCAACGCCTACAACACCGCCATAGAAAAACGCTACAGATTCTTCTCCTTTGGTGACGCGACAATTATATTGCCGAGTCCAAAGTCTCCCCAATCGGATCCCGGATTATGAGATTAGCATAGCTATCATACGAAGTTTCAGACTTATTTATAAGCACAAGCATTTTGCCCTTATAATGCTGAATCATTCCCGCAGCAGGGTACACATTGAGCGAAGTGCCGCCGACAATAAGCACATCAGCCTCGCGGATAGCACGTATTGACCGCTCAATAACATCCTGGTTAAGAGACTCCTGAAAAAGCACCACATCAGGACGGATTAACCCGCTGCAAGCGCAATAAGGAATATCCTCAGACTCAAGCACCACATCCATGCCATACCCCTTGCCGCACTTAAGGCAGTAATACCTGCCACGTGAACCATGCAGCTCCAAAACATTTTCACTGCCGGCCTTGTGATGCAGACCATCTACGTTCTGCGTCACTATGGCCTTTAATTTACCCCTGCGCTCAAGCTCTGCCAGAGCCAAGTGCGCCTTGTTAGGCATAGCATTTGGGTGAAGCATCTTATCCCTATAAAACTGATAGAACTCACTAGTATTGCGCAAAAAGAAAGTATGAGACAAAATAGTTTCAGGCGGATGGGCATATTTCATATTATAAATCCCATCCTCGCTACGGAAATCAGGAATCCCACTCTCCGTAGAAACCCCGGCCCCGCCAAAAAACACTATATTATCAGACCCCGCAATAACATCTCTTAAAACCAAATTATTATCATTCATGATACGCCCCCCTTACACATTCAAATATATATCAAAAACGCATAGATGTATACAACTAATTTAAGTTGCCACCCGATTAAGGAATGGCTTCACACGTAACCCCAGCGATACGCCACAACCAGCCAAGACAAGCCGGGCTCTGCGTATTGCTGAGTAAACCCCAGCGTTACACCGCAACCAGCCAAAGACAAGCGGGCTCTGCGGATTGCTGAGATACGCTACAACCAGCCAAAAACAAGTGGGCTCTGCGGATTGCTGAGGGAATTCCGGCTTTATGCCGGAACTGACCGAAGTAATCCGCAGAGCCCACTTGTCTTTGGCGGCCAACTTTAGCCCGGCCAGGTTTAGATAAGCCTACCCCCGCGCATACCTCTCATAAGCCCGCTGCACCGCCTGCGCAACGATATCATGCACACCGCAGCTATCCATGTAATTGACCCCCTGCTCCGTCGCCCCGCCAGGCGTGGCCACAGCCTTGACAGTCCCCTTGAAGCCGCCCCTGTCAACAGCATTCTTAAACGTAAGCCCCGCAATCTCGGCGGCTGTCTCCACAGAAAACCCCATGGACTCACCAGCAACAGCAAAAGCATCAATCAAATAAGCCGCATAACCTAGCCCGCAAGCTGAAAACGCCATGAACTTTTCAATATTCTCAGGCTCCGTTTCGCGCGCAAAGCCAAATTTTTGAAAAACCGCCGCCAACTCGTCAGGAGCCTTGGTATAGCCGATTACTCCCTCAAGAAATGCAATCGCGAGAGAAGGCATGGCTCTGACGATACTGACATCGCCTAATAGGGCTTTGATTGCCTCGGAAGTTACGCCGGCCATACAGCTAACAACAGTCTTGCCGCCCAGCAAGCTCTTGTCAATGTTCTTCGCCAGATCCTTAAAAACATAATCCTTTACCGTTAGGAAAATCACATCGCCACAGCCTATTGCCGCATTTATATCAGCAAAAGCCTCCACCCTAAACGGCTCCGATGCTGCTGTGGAGAAAGCGTGGTCGGAGTGGTCGAAAATGCAGATATCCTCTGAGGCTGCGCTTTTTGAGTTTAGTAGCGCCTGCGCCAGTGCCTGCCCGAGATGGCCGAATCCTATTATTGTAAATTTCATGTTTGTAATTAACCCTCGTATTATATTATAAAGTAGTAGTTATTAAAGTCCCTCTCCAAGGACAATGTGCTCTTTGCGCCTTGAATTTAATGCGTTAATGCGATAAACTAGGCGAATAAAACAATGCCCACGGCTTTCACCGTGGGCATTGTCAAAGTCATAAATGCTACACCGCGCGGGTAACTTTACCGCTACGGAGACATCTTGTACAGACATGGACACGCCGAGGTGAGCCGTCGACAACCGCCGCGACACGCTTTACATTCGGTTTCCACATGCGGTTACTACGTCTGTGTGAGTGAGAAACTTTGATGCCGAAAGAAACACCCTTACCGCAATAATCACATTTTGCCATCTGCTGCACCTCCTTGCACGTTACGATTTTTCCACTAAATAGCATTTCAAAGATTCATGAAATATCTAAACAGTGCCCCTTATAATAACAGAACGGGCTGGAAAATGCAAGAGAATTTTTGCCAAATCTTTTCAAAAAAATATATAAGAGCAAAAAAACTTGCAAAGACAGTACGTTTTGTATAAACTGTAGACATAAATTTTGTGCAGATTCATGCGGATTAGCTGTGTGCTACAGCTGCCACAGACTCGCAGTTGCTAAGCAATCTAATCGCAAAAAGGAGTGATATTTTGCAAACATATACTTATAAACTATCGAAACTGGCGCAGGAGCTCGATGCGCAGATTGTGTACAGTGCCTCGGACTTTGATACGGTTGAGATTGTCACGGGGGATGTTCACCGCCCGGGGCTGCAACTTGCCGATTATTATGACTATTTTGAGCCGACACGCATCCAGCTAATAGGCAAGATGGAATACTCCTACATGGAAAAACAGCTCCCAGAAGTGCGCCAGAAGAAATGGGAGGCGCTTTTGCGTTACAAGGTTCCCGCGCTCATCCTGTGCCACGGTGCGGAGATTACCACTGAGCTAAAGGCTGCCTGCACGAAATATGACGTGACGGTTCTGGTCACAGATGAAAACACTACGGATATAATGTCCACTGTAATACGAACAATAAAGAAAGAAACCGCCCCCCGCCTCACCCAGCACGGCGTGCTAGTGGAGGTGTATGGTATCGGAATGCTGCTGGTGGGAGAGAGCGGAGTCGGCAAGAGCGAAACTGCAATTGAACTGCTCAAGAGGGGCCACCGCCTTGTGGCCGATGATGCGGTTGAGATTAGGGCGATTGACCTCAATGTCTTGCGCGGGGAGGCTCCTGAATTGATCCGCCACTATGTGGAACTGCGGGGGCTGGGTATAATAGATGTGCGCAGAATTTTTGGATTCGGTTCAGTCAAAGCCTACCAGAACATACACATGGTTGCAAATATTGAGCCGTGGAAGGATTCCGCCAATTATGACAGGCTGGGTGTGAGCGAGAGCACGGTGGAAATACTTGGGATAAGAATCCCATCTGTAACGATTCCGGTAAAGCCCGGGAGAAATCTGGCAGTTATACTCGAAGTTGCTGCGATGAACCAGCGCCAGAAGTTTATGGGATATAATTCAGCTCTTGAGTTTACAAAGAAGATTGAAACCCATTTGGAAGAAAATGCAATAAAACCTGATGTCAACGAAGATTAGCAGTTTAGCAGCTTAGTAGTTTGGAGTTTCGATACTAATGGACAAGATTTCCGAGGCGTTAAAAGCCACTTATAGTAAATACCCCGGCATTGAGAAGATAGCCGGAGAACCTATGAAAAACCACACATCCTTTAGGATTGGCGGGCCTGTGAGCGCCATGTTTTTTCCTAAGCGGGAAGATGAAGTTGCCGCTATATTTGACACTCTGGGGGAGTTTGACATTTCGCCGTTTGTCATGGGAAATGGTACAAACCTGCTGGTGAGTGACGAGCCTCTTGATTTGGTGGTCATAAACACTATGGGGATGAGCGGCATTGAGCAGACAGGGGAGTGCGAGATTACAGCTAGTGCAGGGGCGACCTTGGCGAAGCTGGCAGTTTTCGCTATGGAAAGAGGCCTTGCGGGGCTAGAGTTTGCACACGGGATTCCGGGTAGTCTCGGCGGAGCTGTATACATGAATGCAGGAGCGTATGGCGGAGAGATGAAAGATGTGGTGCGTAGCAGCACAGTGTTTTCACCGGGCGGCGGGGTAAAAGAGATTACAGGGAGCGGGCATAGTTTCTCGTACCGCCACAGCAGATTCTCGGACAGCGGGGAGGTTGTGCTCTCCTCGGTGATAAAGCTAAGCTCCGGCGGGCAGGATAGCATAAGGGCTCAAATGGATGAGCTCAGCCAAAAACGCCGTGCGAGCCAGCCTCTGGACATGCCGAGCGCAGGCAGCGTTTTTAAGCGGCCTGTGGGTGGATACGCAGGTACGATGATTGAGCAGGCAGGTCTGAAAGGCTATATGGTAGGTGGAGCGCAAGTGTCGGAAAAGCATGCAGGATTTATAGTAAATAAAGGCGGCGCAACCTGTGCGGATGTGCTGAGCCTAGTCGGTCACATACAGGAGGCTGTGTTTAAGCAGTTTCAAATAAGATTGGAGACCGAGATTAAAAGAATACCATAGTAAAGCAAAATATACAGCGAGGTGACGAGTATGGACATGATAATAATATCAGGCCTTTCAGGGGCAGGGAAAAGCCGCGTGGCGGCGGTGCTTGAGGATATGGACTTCTACTGTGTGGATAACATGCCGCTGAGCATGATGCCCAAATTCGCAGAACTCTGCCTGGCTACACAGGGTAGGTATGAGCGTGTCGCATTGGTGACCGATGTGCGTGCCTTGGAGGATACAGCGGAGCTGTTTAAGACATTTGATGAAATGCGTGAAATGGGCTGCACTTTGAGCGTTATTTTTGTGGAGGCAGAGGTGGAAACCATAGTCAGGCGATATAAGGAAACCAGGCGCCGACACCCGCTTGATGCCCCCGGTGCCACTCTAGAGGACGCTGTGAGGAAGGAAACGGAGATGCTGGCTCCGCTGCGTGCAATGGCAAACGAGGTTGTTGACACGACAGGGCTGACCCTCAACAAGCTACAGCGCAAGTTGTTTAAGATGTTTGACGGCCAGGATATAAAGGCTCTGGGTGTCACTGTCAAGTCATTTGGGTTTAAGCATGGCCTTCCGATTGAAGCAGACCTTCTTTTTGATGTAAGATTTCTGCCCAACCCGTTTTATATCCAAGAGCTAAAACACAAGACGGGCCTTGACAATCAGGTGAAGGATTATGTTTTTGCCAGCGAGCAGAGTAACGAATTTTTTGAGCGTATCTGCGATATGCTAAATTTCTTGCTGCCGCACTATATTGAAGAGGGCAAGCGCTACTTGGTGGTCTGCTTCGGCTGTACGGGCGGAAAGCACAGGTCTGTGGCCATGGCGCAGGCTCTTCAGGAATATTTGACAGAGCAGGGCTATCCCGCTGACTGCATTCACAGGGATATTGAGAAAGAGCTGAGTTCGTGATGAGTGAGATGAAGCCTATGGGAAATAAAAACCTCAGAGGTCCCGCGATAACGTGCATCGGAGGCGGGACAGGCTTGTCAACACTTCTGCGGGGGCTTAAAAAGGTTACGCACAATGTAACTGCCATAGTGGCCGTATCGGACGATGGCGGCGGTTCTGGTGTGCTAAGGGAGCAGCTCCGCATGCCGCCTCCGGGGGATATCCGAAACTGTATGCAGGCTCTTTCTAATGCAGAGCCTACCATAGAAATGCTCATGGCATACAGGTTTGACAGCGGGGATCTCAGCGGGCAGAGTTTCGGCAACCTGTTTTTGGCGGCTATAAACGGTATTTCCGAGTCATTTGACAAAGCTGTTATAAGGATGGGCGAGGTTTTGTCTATAACGGGGCGCGTCCTGCCCGTGACAACTCAGGATATACACTTGCGTGCCGAATTTGAGGATGGGAGCATGGTGGTGGGGGAGTCCACAATTCCTGTGGCCAAGACAGAGCGCAGTAGCAGGATTAAGAGGGTTGAGCTGGTTCCGGAAGCTGTCAAGGCTTTGCCGGCTTGCATTGAGGCGATAGAGGAGGCTGAGATGATTATTCTCGGGCCCGGCAGCCTCTATACAAGCATTATACCTAATCTTCTTGTAGACGGGGTGGCGGAGGCGATTATGAATTCCGATGCTGTGAAGCTCTATGTCTGCAATGTGATGACCCAGCCCGGAGAAACGGATGGGTACAGCGTTTCTGAGCATATTTCAGAGATTTTTGAACATGGCGGGGGCAGGCTTTTTGACCAGTGCCTCACCAGCAGTGATAAGCCAAATCAGGCCATACTCGACAGATATTTCCAAAAGGGGGCCGAAACGGTGTGTGTCGATTCGGAAGCCGTAAATGCTCTGGGTGTTGCGGTTTTGAGTGAGTCGATAACCGCAGGTAACCAGAATCTGGCAAGGCATGATCCTGACAAGCTGGCAAATGAAGTAATGCGGATATTTAACGAAAGAGCCCCGACCAGGCAGTACGGCTCATAAGCGGCGGTGGGTTTTGCGCCCACTGTGCATTGCTCGGAGGGAGCACATAATGTCATTTTCGTTTAACACAAAAAATGAGCTGTGCAGGCAGCTCACTGAGGGCAGATGCTGTGCCATAGCGGAGTGCTATGGGGTTTTGCTGTTCTGTAATACGTTTACCTCAAGGGAGATAAGGATTGTAACCGGGAACCGAAATATCGGGGAGCGGCTGATGGTGCTCTTCGGCCTGGCTTTTCCTGCGTCTTTCGACCTGCTTCCAGAGCCTGACAAGCGGGGTAAGCAGTCGTACATAATAACTGATGCGGCCAAGCTCAGCCGCATATTTGAAACTTTTGGGGTGTCGCCTGAGAGTTTGCTTGCCCACCATGTCAATCTCGGCGTGCTGGAGGAGGACTGCTGCCGAAGGAGTTTTGTCCGAGGGGCGTTTTTGGCGGGAGGTGCTTTGACGGATCCTCAGAAGAGTTATCATCTGGAGCTTGTGACGGATCATTTCAATGTCAGCCGGGAAACTTATTCGCTTCTGCTGGAAATGGGTTTTTCGCCGAAGGAAACTTCCCGGAGCGGTAATTACATTATTTATTTCAAGCAGAGTGCCGCGATTGAGGATTTTCTGACTTTAATCGGTGCGCCCATTCACGCTATGGAGCTGATGTCGGCGAAGATTGAAAAAGATATGCGCAATAGTGTCAATAGAAAGGTAAACTGCGATACGGCCAATGTGTCGAAGACTGTAGATGCCTCGGTCGCACAAATTAAGGCGATTAAGCTAATAGAAGGTGCAGGGGAGCTTGAAGGTTTGCCCGATAAGCTCAGGCTCACGGCTTTGCTCAGGGTGGAAAATCCTGAGATGAGCATAAAGGAGCTGGCTGAAATTTCCACACCGCCTGTGACGAAGTCGTGCCTAAACCATAGGCTGCGCAGGTTGGTGGAGATTTCGGAGGGGCTGTGAGGGGTTGGCTACAGGTTCCTATCAATCTATATATATTATAAAACCATCCGTCCCATCCGTCATATCCGTCGAACACGGGCAAATGCTCTGGGGAAAAGTGGGGCGGCCTTCGTCAGTCACGTCTACTCTGGTGGAGACTTGGAACCCTTGCGGAAATTTGTGTTCCAGGACTGCGGCCGCCCAACTTTCCCCCAGAGCACCCGCCCGTGTTCGACTGGCCTGTAGGTTGTAATGGGAAGGGGAGTGACTTGCCTGTTTTTGAAAATCCTCTGTCAGTTCCGGATTTTAAGATGCACACTAGGGAGCAATTAAATGAGCGTTAGAAGTTTTATCGACACGAACATTGTTATCTATGCTCAACAAACTCGCAAGCTCTCGCCAATAGGTCGATTGTCCGTATTTGCTCGCATATAACATCTCCTTGACTCATAACTGCTCTCGTCCTTTTGGCTTGTCGGAATCACCCCAGTCATATCTGTCTAAGTCTTGCTCATATCCTGCCAGATGCCAGTCTAGGTTTTTTGTGGAGGCAGGGGAGGTGATAAGTTCACCTGTTACCTGAGCGACCCGCCACTGTGTGATTTCTTTTATTAGGTCATATGGTATAGGCTTATTTAGCGGGAATTGAATGGTGCCTTTAGAGGTTTTGTATTCAATCAGTTTGTCGGCAAAAACCGTTGATGCTTCGCCGCCGGGGAAGATGCTGATGTGTTTTTTGAAGGCTGCAAAGTGGATTAGGTTCTCGCCCTGCCAGAATGTGGGCATTTGCCAGGACATCTTTTCAGTTGCATCAGGCGCTGCAATGCGAATGACTTCGCGTATTTTTTTCAAAATAGGCTGCACTTCTTCGGTTTGTTCGGAAATATACTGGTCAATAGTTTCGATTTTGCCACAATAATGGTCTTGGTTTGTTTTCGCAAATTCACGGTTGCATTTTGGGCATTGCCACATTAGCTTTTCCTCGCTTTCAGTTACTTTTCGGGTGAGCTATTCAAAAACTCGGCTGTTTTTCTCATAGGTTCATCTAGGTCCAGCAGGGTGTTTTCTAAAACTTGTATTGGGTGTGATGTTGAGGGCGGTCTATGAGGGTTCTCTGGCTCCGTTTCTGTGCAAAATACGTTTCATAGGAACAAGCACAAAGCCTGACTCAAAAACCGTGAGTTCTCCGCTTTGTTCAAATCCTAGTTTTTTGTAAAATCCGCATACTTGCTGTTGGGCAGTGAGAAAAATTTCATCCCCTCCGTTTGAAGCGATGAAATCAATTGCAGCACCCATGATTTTCTCCCCTAAGTTCTGCCCGCGTTTTGATTGAACAACAGCTACAAGTCCAATTTGCCACCTGTTATCAGTTCGGAGCAATCTTGCTGTCGCAACTGCTGCACCATCATAAAAAACTACGGCGTGGTGTGATTGGCCATTCAAGCCGTCAAACGCTTCATCTTCGGGCACGCCTTGTTCGTCAATAAATACTTTCTTCCGCAGTTCGTCAGCAATCGCGCAAAGCTCAGCAGATTCGCCTATTTCAATTTTAAGAACTGACATATAGTTATGTCCTCGCTTTCGGTTTTGTCAAAATAACTGCTCACGCCTTGGTTAATGTAAGTATGTACTTGGCCTTGTTTTATGTCAAGTGCCAAATGCAGTGTGATTTCTCAACACCGCTTGAAAACGTATCGTTATTGTGATACAATCAATGCGGAAAGGGGGCTTGCAATATGTATAATGTCCATGTGCGGCCTGTGCGCGATTTACGCAACAATTATAGTGAACTCTCTGAGATCGTTAGAAATCACGATCAAGTGATTATAACTAACAACGGAAAGGGAGAGGCTGTGCTCATAAACATTGACGAGTATGCCGCGTTTGAAGAATACTCCCATAAGCGCTATGTAGCAAAAATGCTGGCTGAAGCGGAAGCTGAGGCTAACAACCCGAACTCCGAGCGAATTTCACATGAGGATTTTTGGCGGGAGTTTGGTTTATGAAGAAGTACAGGCTCGTCTATATAGTACCTGCACGGCACGACGTAGCTAACATCAAAAGCTATCTAGCACAGTTTTATCCAAGTACACCCGAGAAGTTTCTAAAAGCGTTAAAACTAAGTGTAGAAAAATTGTGCGATAATCCTACGCTATATGGAGTCTACGAAGGGAATCCGGCGTATCGGAAAATGGCAGTTTTAGACTATCTTGTTTTCTATAAAGTGCTTGAGGATGTCGGTGTAGTTGAAATACACCGAGTCCTATATGGAATGAGAGATATAAAATCGAACTTGCCCTAGTGCCTGGCGTGTGGTGTAAGCCGTGGCGGGGGTATCTGCTTATTCCAGCAGGTCTTTTGCAAGCAGTATGCAATGAAATCTGGCAAGGCAGCAGATGGGCTTTGGTCTTTCAAAAGCAGGGAGTGTATCAAAACCATACTGAGTTTTGATACACTCCCATACGTTACCGAAAATTAAATTATTAGGTGTAGCGGAGCCGGAGGGGGTGGCGGGGGAAATATTGCGGCTGGGAGTCTGGAACACAAGTTTTGGCCGAGAAGGCGGGTTTACGCCAAGGTGGACGTGACTGACGGAAGCCGCGATGTTTTCCCTGCCGCCACCTCCGGCGGAGCGGCTATAGGAGGGCGGGCAATCAATAATCGCCCCTACAATAGAGTGTGCGAAGCTGCAAACCTTGACAAATTGCAATATCTTTACTATTCTAAGGCTTGTGTTATAGGAACAAATGGTTAAAGGAGAATCTCAATATGAGGAAATGTTTTCGCAGATTAGTATCGGTGGCTATGGTTGTGCTTCTGGTTTTAGGCATGGGTACATTGGGCATGTCTTCGGCAAATGCGCCGATAGTGGTGATGATTGAAGATCAAATAGTCGCTTTTGAGGATCAAAATCCGGTTGTGGTTGATGGGAGGACGCTTGTGCCTGTGCGCGGGGTGTTTGAGGCACTGGGTTTTGATGTGAATTGGAATCCTGCTACGAGCCAGGTCACGCTTACTGGTAGTGGGGATGTTATTGTGCTCACCATAGGCAGTGATGTGTTTACAACAAATGGCGTGAGCAACACTCTTGATGTTGCTGCTCAGACTATTGAGGGTAGGACTATGCTGCCACTGCGGCTTGTGCTTGAGAGTGTCGGGATGAATTTGCAGTGGGATGCGGGCACTTCGACTGTTCTGATTAGCGGTGGTGCGCCTGGTGCTGTTGTGCGGCCACTTCCGCAGCCTGTGCCGCAAACGCCTCCTGCCCAGTTGTACGGGCTGCCCGAAACTATTCCGGGAACTATTACAATGGCAGATGGAGGTGTTATGAGGTTTGAGCTTTATCCGCATGTTGCACCTCAGTCCGTATTTAACTTCATTTATTTGGCGCGGCAGGGCTTTTATGATGGTTTGGTGTTTCACCGCATTATAAGCGGGTTTATGATTCAAGGCGGCTGCCCGCTAGGCATAGGGGTAGGTGGGCCTGGATATTCAATTTTCGGTGAGTTTTCTGATAATGGTTTTGAAAATAACCTTTCGCACTCTCGCGGGGTTTTGTCGATGGCAAGGGCTGCATACCACAATTCAGCGGGTTCGCAGTTTTTTATAATGCATGTTGACGTACCTTATCTCGATGGTGCTTATGCTACCTTTGGGTTGGTGACTGAGGGGCTGGAAATTGTTGATCAAATAGCAGCAACGCCCAATGCCGGCCCTAACGGCTATGTCGCCGAAGCGAATAGGCCGGTAATTGCCTCGATTACAATTGATTCCGACATCGTTGTGCCGGAGCCTAATAAGCTGACAAGATAACGCAACGGTCCGGCTGGCCTGTGGAATGTGCCAGTTTTGTTACTGGTAGCGGAGTAGCCGGACATGGGGTGTATGCATGGATTTCTGAGGGAATTCCGGCTTTATGCCGGAACTGACCGAAGGAATCGAAGGCTCACCCCATGCCCGGCGGCTGGTTTGGGGATGACTAATAACCCAGCTTTGCAGTGTATCTGTTAAATTTCTATAAAACTCTTGACAAATCTCTTCAGAGAATGTACAATCACCGCTAGATTAGTTAGTTTGGCTAACTAATTAAAAATGATAACATTTTCAGAAAGGAGGCTTACTTATGCAGGGTTTTACAGAAGTGCTCAATGATATGCTTGTCACGGTTTACCACAAGATTTTGCGCGTGGAAGAGGATTTTCTTCAAAATGGCATCGGCGCAGGGCTCACAATCCGCGAGATGCACATGATTGAATATATCGGCAGGGCAGGAGTCTATGGCAGAACACTCAGCGAAGTTGCCGAGTTTCTGGGGGTTGCGCGGCCGTCTGTAACTGTGTCGGTGAGAAAGCTGGAGCAGAAAGGTTTTTTGACCAAAAATGGCTGCACCCTTGATGGGCGTGTTATAAGGGTCACCTTGACGCGCGTGGGGCGCAAACTTTTTATGTTGCACATGCATTTCCACATGGTGATGATTAAGCAGCTTGAAGAGGGGCTGGCCGACGATGAGAAGAGTGCTTTGGTTAGAGTTATAACCAAGCTGGATAGTTATTTTGAGAAAAGTATTGAGGCGAGTAAATGAGTTTTAAGATTCTTGGCACGGGTAGCTGTTTGCCGCAGCGCACTGTAACAAATGAGGAGCTTTCAGAGTTTCTCGATACGTCAGATGAGTGGATACAGCAGCGTGTCGGCATACGCCAGCGCCGCGTGTGCACAACCGAAACAACAACAGACCTAGCAGCAGGGGCTGCCATAGCTGCCCTTGAGATGAGCGGTACTAAGCCTGAGGAGCTGGACATGATTTTGTGTGCAACTGTTTCAGCAGACAATGCCGCACCGTCGCTGGCCTGCTCAGTGCAGAACAAAATAGAGGCGTCATGCCCTGCAATGGATATAAATGCAGGCTGTACAGGCTTTATTTACATGCTTGAAACTGCTGCGGGATTCTTTGCGATGGGGTATAAGAAGATACTTATAATCGGTGCAGAGCGGCTGACGCGCTGCGCAGACTGGACGGATAGGAGTACGGCAGTTATTTTTGCCGATGGAGCTGGCGCGATGGTGCTGGGGCCAGGGAATTCGTATATCTCGTCAAAACTTGTGGCCAAGGGCGGTGATGCGGTGCTGAGAATACCCAGTTTTCACGGTATGTCGCCTTTTTATGAAGTCGAGCCCCGCGAGCCGTATATCTACATGAATGGGCAAGAGGTATTTAAGTTTGCTGTAAATGCCATGTGTACAGATCTTGCGGATGCCGTTGAAAAGGCAGGCCTTACAATGGACGAGATTGCGTGGGTAATTCCACATCAGGCCAATGCGCGGATTATAGATTTCGCTGTGAAAAAATTCGGCATAAAGCCCGAGCGCTGCCTTAAAAATATAGAGATAACAGGCAACACCTCTGCGGCAAGCGTGGCGATTTTAGCGGATGAGCTGGTCCGCTCAGGCAGGCTTAAGGATGGGGATTACATAGCTATGGCGGCATTCGGCGCAGGCCTGACAAGCGCAGCCTGTGTAATCAAATGGGAAGCGTAGCATAATTTAAGTGAGCTCATGCAGGGGCGGAGAGTTCTGCCTGCGGGCAGTTAAGGCCGCCTTTGCATAGACAATAATTACAATTTTTAAGGAGAAACAAAAAAATGAACGTATTTGAAAAGATTGCAGAAGTCATCGCTGACCACGTTGGAAGCGACGTAGCAGACATCAACGAGGAAACAACCTTTGAAGAACTAGGTGTTGACTCTTTGGACATCGTTGAGATGGTGATGAGATTTGAAGAAGAGCTCGGTGTAGAGCTTGAACTTGAAGACAAATTTGACACAGTTGGCGCTCTTGCAAAGTTCATAGAATCCAAAGTTTAAGGTTGCTGTGCGCCCGAGTGCACCTATGGAGGAATCAATATGATTAAAACACCTGTTTGCGATTTAGCAGGCATAGAGTATCCGATATTCCAAGGCGGTATGGCTTGGATATCAGAAGCGAAACTGGCCGCCGCCGTGAGTAACGGCGGTGGGCTTGGCATAATCTCGGCGATGAATGCGGATGCGCAGTATCTGCGCAAGCAAATACATGAGGCCCGTGAGCTTACGGACAAGCCTTTTGGCGTAAACATAATGCTCATGAGCCCATTTGCGCAGGAAGTCGCAGATGTTGTAGCGCAGGAGAAGGTTCCCGTAGTCACAACCGGGGCGGGAAACCCTTCTAAGTTCATGGACAAGTGGGCTGCGGCAGGGATAAAAGTTATACCACTCGTCGCTTCGGTAGCAATGGCAAAACTTGTTGCAAAGGCGGGTGCGTCGGCGGTTATAGCCGAAGGCTGTGAGAGCGGAGGGCATGTGGGTGAATCCACCACGTTAACTCTCGTACCTCAGGTGTGCGACGCTGTAGACCTTCCTGTAATTGCAGCAGGCGGAATCGCAGATGGACGCGGCGTGGCTGCGGCGCTGATGCTTGGAGCGCAGGGAGTGCAGCTTGGAACCCGATTCCTTGTTGCAGATGAATGCATAGTGCATCCAACATACAAGAACAAAGTGCTTAAGGCTACAGATGTTTCCACTATAGCGACAGGGAAAAGGCTGGGGCACCCTGTTAGAAGTATCAAAACTCCATTTTCGAGAGAGTATAATAAGGCTGAGTATGATAGCAATGTGTCCGACACGGAGCTTGAAGAGCTTGCAGCGGGGGCACTTAGGCTAGCTGCAATGGAGGGGGATAGCGAAAAGGGCTGCTTCCTCGCCGGCCAGATTGCAGGCATGATTAGAAAAGAGCAGCCTGCGGCAGAGATGATAAAAGAAATTTTTGAAGAGGCGGAAGCCATCTTACGGAGCGCAAGTAAATGGGTAAAATAGTATTTATGTTTTCGGGGCAAGGTGCCCAGTACACAGGAATGGGCAAGGCTCTCTATGATTTCAGCAGTGCTGCCCGCGAAGTATTTGATATAGCTGAGAAGATAAGGCCAGGAACAATTGAGCAATGCTTTTCAGGCAGCTCGGAAGAACTGGCAGTGACGGAAAACACCCAGCCCTGTGTCTACTGTGTTGACTTGGCGGCGGCAGCGGCTCTCAAAGAAGCTGGCATCAGTGCCAGCATGCTTGCGGGATTTTCCCTAGGTGAAGTTGCGGCGCTGACATTTTCGGGAGCGGTGTCCTATGAGGAAGGTTTCAAGCTGGTTTGCGCCAGAGCCAAGCTCATGCAACAGGCTTCCGAAACAATTTCGGCAGGCATGGCGGCAGTTTTGAAACTTTCTGATGAGAAAGTAATTACCCTGTGTAACGATTTTGACAATATTCACCCCGTAAACTTCAACTGTGACGGGCAGGTGGTAGTGGCAGGCTTGAAGGATCAACTCGACGGCTTTATTGCCCATGTCAAGGAAAATGGCGGCAGGGCGATGCCCCTCAAAGTGGGCGGAGCATTTCACAGCCCCTTTATGGCAGGTGCGGCAGAGGCCTTTGAAGATGTGCTCGGAGCAGTGAGCATAGCGCAGCCGCAAGTTACGCTGTACTCAAACCTCACGGCAAAGCCATACGGTGAAGAGATTAAGCCCCTGCTTGCAAAGCAAATTTGCAGCCCCGTAATGTGGCGCAGAGCCGTAGAGAACATGGTAGAAGCAGGCGCAGACACCTTCGTTGAAGCAGGTCCGGGCAAAACCCTGGCAGGCCTAGTTTCACGCATAAACCCAGATGTTAAAGTATTTAATGTAGAGGATAGCGAAAGCCTGCAAGCTGCTGTAGAAGGCTGCGCAAAATAAAACTTGGCGGCAGCCTGTCATCGGCGGATTTAGCCATTGCAGGCAGCAGGCTCAAACAAATATCTACAAAACCAATAAGGCTAATAAGAAGGGAAGGTACCCTATGTTAAAAGGACAAGTAGCACTAATAACAGGCGGTTCACGCGGTATCGGCAAGGCTATTGCCGTCAAACTTGCCCAGCAAGGCGCTAATATTGCCGTGGTGGACATTGGCAATCCGCAGACTGCGGAGCAAACTTGTGACGAGCTGCGCGCATTGGGCGTGGAAGCTGAGGCGTTTACATGTGATGTTTCTGATTTTGAAGCTGCGAAACAGACAGTCGATGCCGTCAAGGCAAGATTTGGCACGGTAAACATTCTTGTAAATAATGCAGGCATAACCCGCGACAGCCTGATAATGACTATGAAAGAAGAAGCATTTGACGATGTGATAAATGTTAACCTAAAGGGTGCGTTTAATTTCATCAAACATTGCTCACCAGTTTTTCTAAAAAACCGTTCAGGGAAAATAATAAACATAAGCTCTGTTGCAGGGGTGTTCGGCAATGCAGGGCAGGCCAACTATTCAGCGTCAAAAGCTGGACTTATAGGCCTTACCAAGACCATGGCCAAGGAACTCGCTTCCAGAAATGTTACAAGTAACGCCATAGCACCGGGCTTTATCAAAACAGATATGACTGAGGACCTGCCCAATGAGAAAGACTTAAAGGCTGCCATACCTCTAGGGCGCGTTGGCACACCTGAAGAAATTGCGGACCTTGCGGCATTTTTGTGTAGTGCAGATTATGTCACAGGGCAGGTTATCTGCGTTGACGGAGGTCTGGCTATATGAGGAGAGTTGTTGTTACCGGGCTAGGTGCGATTACTCCAATTGGAAATGATATTGAAACAATGTGGGCGAACTTGGCCGCAGGCAAGCATGGCTTTGGGCCGATAACCAGATTTGACCTTGAAGGATACAAGGCCTCATTAGCGGCGGAAGTCAAAGACTTCGACCCTCTGGAGTATCTGGAAAAAGGCGAAGTGCGCAGGCTTGACTTGTATTCAATCTATGCCATTGCGGCTGCGTCACAGGCTGTGAAGGACAGCGGTATCGAGGGGCAAATAGCACCCGAGAGATTTGATGTTTGCTTTGGCTCAGGCATCGGCGGTATGGAAACATTTGAAACGGAAATCGAAAAACTGCTTTCAGGCGGCTCACGGAAGGTGTCACCGCTGTTTATACCCATGATGATACCGAATCTTGCAGCAGGCAATCTGGCCATACGGTTTAAGGCCAAAGGTTCCTGCACCGCTGTAATTACAGCCTGTGCCACAGGCACAGATGCTATCGGAACTGCGTACCGGGCTATTAAACACGGCTATGCCGACGGAGCCATCGCAGGTGGCAGTGAGGCTGTAATCGCCCGCATGGGAGTTTCAGGTTTTCAAAACATGACGGCTCTCACCACCTCATCCGACCCCGATGCTGCATCACTGCCCTTTGACAAAAGGCGTGGCGGTTTTGTAATTGGTGAAGGGGCAGGGGCGCTTATCCTAGAGGAATATGAACATGCCAAGGCTAGGGGGGCGAAAATCTACGCCGAAGTCAGCGGCTATGGTTCCACTTGCGATGCACACCATATCACAGCCCCCACACCTGACGGAGAATCCTCAGCCAGAGCGATTTCTGACGCATATAAAGAGTCGGGTTCACCTGAGGGGGTAATATACATAAACGCGCATGGTACAGGCACACCTCTAAACGATGCGGCAGAAACAAAGGCTATAAAACGCGCTTTTGACGGATATACAGGAAACATTCTTGTCAGTTCGACTAAATCCATGACAGGGCACATGCTGGGTGCTGCGGGTGCAGTGGAAGCCATCATAGCCATTTTGGCACTGGGGAAAAAGGTTATACCCCCGACAATCGGGCTTAAAGAGCCAGACCCTGAATGCGATTTGGACTATGTCCCCTTAGAGGCAAGGCAGGCTCCGGTGGAACTTGCAATGTCGGTTTCTTTAGGATTCGGCGGGCATAACGCATGTGTTGCGTTTAAGGCCAACAGTTAACTGCGCGTTTACTTGAAAGGAAAAACAATAATGGAAAACAAGGAAATTAGAGAATTAGCCCAGATAATGATTGACATGGGGCTTACTACGCTGGACTTAAACTCCCGTGGGGAATCAATAAGGCTGGAGCGTCATGCAGCTCCCGTTTTTGCAGCACCTGTAGCGCATATTGAAGCGCAAGCCGCTAATCCGGTTTTGGCAGCAGGCCCGCGTGAAGAAGCGCAGCCAACCGCTGCGGCCTCGGTTTTGCACGAGGTTAAGTCGCCAACTGTAGGCACTTTCTACGCTTCCTCAGAGCCAGGCAAGGATGCCTTTGTAAAAGTCGGCGACAAGGTCAGCAAGGGCGAAACCCTGTGCCTGCTTGAAGCTATGAAAATGCTTAACGAGATCCACGCCGACAAGGCAGGGGTTGTGGTTGAAATTTTGGCGGAGAACAAGCAAGTTGTAGAATTTGGCCAGCCACTTTTCCGCATCGACGTATCGGGGAATTAAGTTATGAATCAAGAAGCGATTAAGAAAATCTTACCCCACAGGGATAGCATGCTTCTTGTGGAAGAAGCGGAAGTAATAGATGGCAAGGCGCATGGGAAGTACACTGTGCGTGGCGACGAATGGTTTCTCGACGGCCATTTTCCAGGAAATCCGGTAGTGCCCGGTGTTATACTGTGTGAAATTCTCGCCCAGTCCACCTGTGTTCTGCTCAGCGGCGAAATACAATCGGGCATCACTCCTTACTTTACAGGCATCACATCAGCCCGCTTCAAATCTCCGGTAAAGCCGGGGGATGTGATTGAAACCGAGTGTGTCATAACTAAAAAAAGACCGCCATTTTACTTTGCCGCAGGAGAGATGAAGGTAGATGGCAAGCTCGCACTCAAAGCGGAATTTTCCTTCGCGCTGGTATAGGCCCAAAATGCATTTACCCACTAACTCAATGATTGGGGAAAGACAATGTTTTCAAAAATTCTAATCGCCAACAGAGGCGAAATTGCAATACGGATAATACGTGCCTGCAAAGAAATGGGCATTGCATCTGTCGCTGTTTATTCGGAAGCTGACAAAAGTGCAATGCATGTGGCACTCGCTGATGAAAGCGTCTGCATAGGTGCAGCAGCACCTAGCGAGAGCTATCTAAACGCAGAGCGGATTATAAGCGCGGCAATCGCCACAGGAGTGCAGGCTATCCACCCGGGCTACGGCTTCCTCTCAGAAAGCACACGCCTTGCAGACCTGTGTGAAAAAAACCGCATTGCATTCATCGGTCCCAAGTCAGATATTCTGGCCAAAATGGGCGACAAAATTTCAGCCCGCCAAATTATGAGCAAGGCAGGCTTGCCGATTATTCCCGGTACGGAGATGCTTCCCAATGTAAAAGAGGCTTCCAAGGCGGCGGATGATATAGGCTACCCCCTTCTTCTCAAAGCCCGTGCAGGCGGCGGCGGAAAGGGCATCAGGCGGGTGGACTCGCCTGAGGAGCTTGAAAGTGCCTTTAGCATTGCAACGCAAGAAGCTCTGGCAGCTTTCGGAGATGGGGCCCTGTACATCGAAAAGCTCATTTACCCGACAAAACATATAGAAGTACAGCTTCTGGCCGATGAATATGGCTCCATAGTCTGCCTCGGCGAACGGGAGTGCTCTATTCAGCGCAAAAACCAGAAGCTGCTTGAAGAAGCTCCATCCACGGCTGTGAGCGAAAAGCTGCGCAAGAAGCTCTATGAGGTTTCCAAAAAAGCTGCCAAAGCGGTGAATTACCTAAACGCAGGCACTCTGGAATTTCTTCTCGACAAGAGCGGCAACATATACTTCATGGAGATGAATGTAAGGCTTCAGGTTGAGCACGGAATCACGGAACAGGTCACAGGAATTGACATAGTGAAATGGCAAATCCGTATTGCAGCAGGGGTGAAGCTAGACTTCAAACAAGAAGATGTAGTTCTCACAGGTCATTCCATCGAATGCAGGATAAACGCAATGACAGTCGGCAAAGTAGCATTTTTCCATGTCCCCGGCGGACCTGAAGTGAGATTTGACACTGCGCTCTGGACAAGCTATGTAATACCTGTTCACTACGATGCCCTGGTAGGCAAGCTGATGGTTCACGCCTCAACTAGGGAAGAGGCCATACGGAAGATGCACGCAGCTCTTTGCGAACTGGTTATAGACGGTGTGCAAAACAATATAGACGACCAACTGGAATACATCTCTGACCCTGAGTTTCAGAGCGGTGACTACTATACTGACTTCATTCAGAAGCGAGGTGGAGAATAATGGCATTTGGAGCAATTTTTAGAAAACCGAGAAACGAACTGGAAAAAGGCGGGCGCGCCCCCGAAACCCGCATCGAGAGCGATGTGGAGATGAATGAAACTTGCCCTGTATGCGGATTTGCAAATCCCATCAGCGACCTGGGCAAGTACATGCACGTGTGCCGCTGCGGCCATCACTTCCGCATCTCTGCAAGGCAGAGGATTGCCTATCTCACAGACGAGGACAGCTTCTCAGAGCTTTTCTCAGGCGTTGTGAGCAAGGACCCAATCGAATTTCCGGGCTATGCCGAGAAACTTGAGCAACTTCGCAAAAGTGCCCGCGAGCCTGAGGCTGTAGTGTGCGGCACGGCGGCAATCGGCGGAGAAAAATGTGCGATGTTCGTGATGGATCCATATTTTCTCATGGGCAGCATGGGTGCTGCGGTGGGTGAAAAAATAACATTGCTGTTTGAATATGCCCTTGAGCACAGCCTTCCTGTAATCGGCAGCACTGTTTCAGGCGGTGCGAGAATGCAAGAGGGGATAGTATCCCTCATGCAGATGGCCAAGACGAGCGGCGCAGTCAAGCGCCACAGTGATGCAGGGAATTTCTATTTGACGATTCTCACCGACCCCACCACAGGCGGTGTGACGGCGAGCTTTGCGATGCAGGGCGACATTTTGATCGCGGAACCGGGAGCAATTATAGGCTTTGCAGGTGCCCGCGTAGTCGAGCAGACAGTGCGCAAGAAGCTCCCCCCTGGATTCCAAAAAGCGGAACTCCTGCTTGAGCACGGATTTTTAGACAATATAATCCCACGCACAAAACAGCAAAAGGTTATAACACAACTTCTCAAAATGCACAGAAGGGAGGCTTCTTAATGGAAAACCTAAATGAAAACACCTCCGGTATAGTGGCCGAGAACGAAAACGGCGTAGTTACTATTGATATGACTGTGCAGGAAAAGAAGTCCGACAAAAAGGCCCGGGATAAGAAGCCCCGCGAGCGTGACAAAAAGCAAGCAGAAACTGTGCCTTCTGAAAAAACTCCATATGACTATGTCAAGGGTGCCAGATCCAAGAACCGCCTGACAAGTTTAGACTTCATAAGAGGTCTGTTCACGGGCTTTATTGAGCTTCATGGCGACAGGCGCTTTGCGGATGACCCTGCTGTTGTCGGCGGGCTGGCGTACTTGGGAGATATCCCATTCACGGTTCTCTCAACAGAAAAAGGCCGCGATACAAAGAGCAGAATCAAAAGAAATTTCGGTACGCCCAATCCGGAGGGTTATAGAAAATCCCTGAGGCTTATGCGGCAGGCGGAAAAATTCAAAAGGCCTGTAATATGTTTTGTAGACACCGCAGGGGCATTTTGTGGCATTGGTGCGGAAGAGCGCGGTCAAGGCCAGGCGATAGCTGAAAACCTCACAACCTTAATGACGCTTGAAACCCCTGTGCTCTCAATCCTTATAGGCGAGGGCGGCAGCGGTGGTGCCCTGGCTCTGGCAGTGGCAGACGAAGTCTGGATGTTTGAAAATGCCGTTTACTCGGTAATCTCGCCCGAAGGTTGTGCCAACATCCTCTGGCGCGACCCCGAGAGAGCTGCAGATGCAGCGCGGGATCTCAAGCTCACATCTAAAAGCGCCGACGAACTTGGCGTGGTGGATAGGGTAATACCCGAAAAGAGCAAAGATCCTGAAAAAATGCTCGCAGACCTTTCAGAGCAAATTCTCAAATGGTATGAAGCCACCTCACAGCTTTCGACACAGGAACTTCTTGAGAGGCGCTACGAGAGATTTAGGAAGATAGGCGTATAAAGCCTAAAACACAGGCATGTAAAAAAAGTATTAGTCACCCCCTAGATAGACCGCACGCCGAACTGAGGCTGGTTTATCGAGGGGGTGACTACTAACAGGCGAAGCCTTAAACATCTTAAAAAAATATCAAAACTGACACAAAGAATACAAACCGTCATGTATAATATATATGAGGATCCTGACTTTGACAGCAAAAAGATGAAATAGCCCCTAGAAAAGTAGCAATAGCAACAGTTCTAGGGGTTCTTGTTTTGAACAAAAGTGTTGGGGAAACCTTTACTAGCCGTTTTTATGAAAAATGTTT
>Ga0209755_10002818_pt1 | contig 22916 bp, 24 predicted proteins | sample TergutCo191P1_FD_187301 | JGI IMG/M metagenome (GOLD analysis project Ga0209755, IMG submission 187301) | Cornitermes sp. P1 segment gut microbial communities from Petit-Saut dam, French Guiana - Co191P1 (SPAdes) (version 2) | ecosystem: Host-associated > Arthropoda: Insects > Digestive system... | reverse complement strand
CGCGACGATTTTTCGCAATTCACAGCCTTGTTTGACGGCGCGTACCCGAAGGTACGCTAGGAAAACAGGGCGAAGAAGCGCGGAAATATCGGCCGCAAAGACGCGTTTTTGTTAGTGAGAACACACCCTAGATCAAATTGGTTTATACCGCCGCGATTAACACATGGATTAACATATAAAAATAAATTTTTCTGTTTGATTTGTGGGCCAAATACGCATATAAACTTTGTGCTTAACCGATCAAACAAGAATGAAAGGTATGTATTGTGATAAAATTTATAAAATTCATGATTTTATTTATTTTATATACACTTGCGGTAGGTGCTGTCTTTACCGCATGTTCAAGGGGTGATGATACGATGTATGTAAAAAATGAAGAACAACCCAATCCGGTTGTAACCATAACATCACAAGAAGCACAGCGCATGATGACGACTGATGATGTAATCATCGTCGATGTGCGCACCAAAGAAGAATTTATGCAGGGACATATTGATGGTGCGATACTCATGCCGATTCAAACATTGGCAGATACCGCAGCACAGGAACTCGGCGATAAACATCAAATTATTTTGGTGTATTGCCGATCCGGCAACCGCAGCAAACAGGCCGCCCGTTTACTGATGGACATGGGTTACTTGCATGTATATGATTTCGGCGGAATCAATACATGGGACGGAGAAATAGTTAGACCATAGCCCAACAAGTACACGGAGTGAACCATTAATGTAAGGACGACATTCACCACCCCAATATTACAAAAAATGTTTTCATCCCGTCAAAAAATCGCAGCACATAGTGTCACTGCGATTTTTTATGTTCTTTGTTTTGTTCAATTAAAACCTTCAAAACATTGGACTCTGCTTATTGGTCCACTGTTTCTGCATCCACTACTTTGTCTATTTTTTTCAGGTGTTCATCCCATGTTTCGTCCCGCTTTAAATCACTGCCGGCTTCATAAACATCGGCATCAGATCGGACATAGCGGTTAAAATTTGAATAAAGTATTGCGCCAACAATGGCGACGAGGCATGAAATGCCAACAATCATGAAAACCAACATAGAATCATCCCTTTCCAATCTTATTATACTGCATTTCCAATGTATGGAAAAGAAAAATAATGCAGAATACCACAGATCGCTTGATTTTTCAGCATTTCAATATGATATAATATACAAAAACAAATTTGCGGATATGCACAAAAACATTTATAATGTAAATTTTTATGCAACCGCTTTATGATACCGACAAAGGAGATCTGAAACCCACAATGAAAAAAGTGATACTCGTACGCAATTTTTGGCCGATTGATGAGGTGCTTCAATCACAATTTGATGCATTGGCTTCTGATTATGAAATTGTCAATATACAATCAAACCCCACCGAAGAACAACTTGTACGTTGTGAAATTGTCTTTGGCAATGTATCGCGGGATCTTTTGGATCAAACCCCAAACTTAAAATGGATGCATACACAAACGGCTGGTGTTGAAGCATATTTAAATTTACCGGAACATGTTGTGTTGACCAATTCATCGGGCGCGTTTGGCATTAGCATTGCCGAATACATGCTTTCCATGACCTTGTCACTGTTGCGCAATGTACCGGGTTATGTACGCCAACAAGAACAACAGTTATGGAAATCCATTGGCGATGCAAAAACCCTTTTTAACAACAATGTCACCGTCATCGGGCTGGGCGACATCGGCGGGCGTTATGCATATTTGTGTCATATGATGGGTGCAAAAGTACATGGTGTGGTTCGGAATCCGCGCAATGAAAAACCGGATTATATCGACACTCTGTTCACCAATGATGCACTGGAAGAAGCCATCCGTGATGCAGACATCGTGGCGTTGGCACTTCCCGGCACATCCGGTACGGTCGGCATTTTATCACACGCGCTTATGCAACAAATGAAAAAAGGCGCATATGTCATCAATGTCGGCAGGGGTACTGCGATTGATCAAGACGCGCTTATAAAACTTTTACAAAACGGTCATATTGGCGGTGCCGCTCTCGATGTGACCCATCCGGAACCACTGCCGCCTGAAAATCCTTTGTGGACGATGCCCAATGTCATCATCACACCGCACAACAGTCCCGGCGGCGCGGGCTGTATGAATGCATTCCTTTATGCGAAATTTCTGAAATATTTAGAAAATTATATTCACGGAAAACCGTTTGAACGTGTGGTTGATCGGCAAGCCGGCTACTAATCAATATCATAGCGCCAACATGCCGTAACCAGTTCGTTCAACAATTCATATCATTAAATTTATGGGGGTCATTATGACAAACAACAATGTGCCGCAAAATGCCATTATTGCGGTAGTACCGCCGGAATTTTTGCCGCGTCCGCAACAAAACACCGATGTATTCATGCAAAGCTGGTTTATGAAAGTGTATTTGGGTGATGTTGCCGGTGTCAATGACATCGGACTGCCCAGTACCATAAGCATCCTTTTAAACAGCGGTAAAATGCTAACCACACCGATTGAGTGGGAGGTCACGGAAGTACCGTGGACAAAGAAAGATGTTGCTGCAAAAAATATTTATGACCCGGCCAAACAAGGTGTGTTCACCTTCACCGGCAAATTTCCGCCATCATTATTAACCGACCATGATGTGGTGAATCCCTTAAATATTGCGCCGCAAATTTTTGTTGAAAACCGCCATAAAAACACATCCGCCTACCGCCCGCGTGTGGCAGAAAAACTGGATCGTGGTGTGGTCGCGGTGCCTGTATCACAAGAAACCGGACAAAAAGGCATCCTTGTTAAATGGCGACTGCTCGGTACCGAATACAATAAAAGATTTACTTTTAATGTGTACCGCAATCATCAAAAAATTAACAGCACACCAATCACACGGTTAAATTATATTGACACCGACGGCAAACCCGGCGATGTGTACTTCGTTGAAGTGGTGCAAACCGGAGAAAAATCATCGCCCATCGCCGCATGGGAACATAATTTTATGGACATCTGCTTACAGCGTCCTGCGGATCGCCCCAACCCTGCGCTTGTGCATGGTGCAGAATACGGAGACGCCTTTCCGATTACCTATACCCCAAACGACTTGGCCGTGGCTGACATTGACGGAGACGGGCGTTATGAAATCATCGTAAAGTGGTATCCGTCCCAAGCACAAGACCCGGGTCTGACACCCAAACACACGGGTGAAACCATTTTTGATGCCTACACACTTGAAGGCAAACTCTTGTGGCGCATCAATCTCGGCATCAATATTGTATCCAGTGCACACCACAGTACCTTCCATTTCTTTGACATGAACGAAGACGGCAAAGCAGAGTTTGCGGTAAAAACAGCGGACGGCACGCGTATTTACCATCCTAAAACAGACGGCACCATTGACGATATAAACGATGCACCGGTATACATCATCGGGGATAAAGAAGCCTGTTGGATTGGCGCGATTCAAAATCCCGCCAAAAGCGGTGCCATCAATGAAACCATGCTCGGACGTGTGGCTTCCGGCCCGGAATATTTTACCGTATTTAACGGCGAAACCGGCTTGCCGATTGACACCGCCGATTATTTTGCACCTTATGCCATCAATGACGGCAACTGGGGTGATTCCAGCAACAACCGCAGTGACCGTTTCAATGGCTGTGTGGCATACTTGCCAAAACATGACGATCCCGAAAAGCCGTATCCTTCCATCATTGAAGTTCGCGGTCATTATGGCCCATGGTTTGTTGCCGCCTATCAATTAATTAACAATAAACTTATTAAAATATGGCAGTATGTACACACCGACTGGAATGCAGGCGGTGCACAGGGCAATCATCAAATTTCCGTCGCGGATGTAGACTTTGACGGTTTCGATGAAATCCTTTTCGGCGGCATTGTTTTGGATCAAGACGGGGGCATATTGTGGAGTTCTAACGGCACACACGGCACCATCCAAGCCGGACATGGCGATGCGATGCATGTTTCTGTGATGACACCGGACTCAGACGATTTTTATTTGTTCTCCCCGCGCGAATCCCGCCCGCCAAACAATGTCACCCTCTTTAAAGCTGCCACCGGCGAACCGGTGTGGGCATTTTCCGCCGATGCAAAAGACGTCGGGCGCGGTGTGGCCGCAAACATTACAAACCTACCCGGCTTTGAATTTTGGGCAGCATGCCAAACCCCCATGTATAATATTTGCACCCAGAAAAGAATCACCACCGAAACCGGAGACATTGGGGTGATGGGTTCTGCACCGGTGAATTTTAGAATTTATTGGGACGGAGATTTGTTGTCCGAATTTTTAGACGGCAAAAACGGAGAACCGCTGAGCATTTCAAAGTTTCATTATGACGGTAAAAACAGCCACTTGGAAATTTTAAAAACGTTAACCGGAACGCTGTCCAACAATGGCACGAAAGCAAATCCGGGCCTGCAAGCGGATATACTGGGTGACTGGCGCGAAGAAATCATCGTCCGCACCGAAGACAACAATAGTTTACGCATCTATACCACAGACATCCCCACTGATTATGTGATTTATACCCTCATGCATGACCCATCCTATCGCCTACAGGTCTGCTGCCAAAACTCGGTGTACAATCAGCCACCGCATTGCGGATTCTATTTGGGAGAAGACATTAAGGATAAGGTATTGAACCAAGATCTTCCTGTTCCGCAGATTTACTATGTTTAGCACTTTGTTGTAACAATCGATATGGATGTGGCGACAATGTCGCTGCATCCATATCTTGTTTTAAATAAAATCGGTGATGTTTTAATATTTAAAGGAGTATGTAATGACAAAGATTTATCTCATCCGCCATGCAATGCCGGATTTTCAAGTACATGATGATGCCACGCGGCCACTGAACGCGCAAGGCCAAAAGGACACCGCGCTCGTGACCGCATATTTGATGGACAAACAGATTGATGCGGTGATCTCTTCACCGTATCTGCGCACGGTTGATACCGTGAAGCCATTTGCCGATGCCATGAACCTGCCCATCCGTACCATTGATGATTTTCGGGAACGCAAAATCACCGATGCTTGGATCAATGCATTCGATGACTTCGCAGAGCGCCAATGGGCAGACTTTTCATATAAACTGGAAAACGGTGAATGTCTTGCAGAAGTGCAGCAGCGCAACATCGCGGCACTGGAGATGGTGCTTGATGAATATAAAAATAAAAACATTGTCATCGGAACGCACGGCACGGCAATGTCCACCATCATTCATCATTATGACCCCACTTATGGTTATGAAGGATTTAAGTCCATGATGCGCATTTTCCCATGGGTTTGCGTGTTGGTGTTTGATGGGAAAAATTGTGTTTCGATTGAAAAAGTCGATTTGTTTCAACCTCGATAAATAAGGAGGACACGCATGCAACGCAAATATCCGTACAGCATGTTTTTTGGCGGGATTATGATTAACTTGATACGGTTCCGCTTTATTTTACTGCCCGCACTGATTTTGTTCATTGGGTGGATTGCGACACCCTACATACAAGGTGAATGGGTCATTATTGCCTTAATCATTCCCTTCATGTGGTCTGTCATTTATCAATATATTATCGTAAAGAACTGCTTAGAAATGCTGCCCGGCGATGAAGGTATTGATGCCATGTTTGCCGACAACGGACGCGTTTATAAAAATATTATCGATGTGACCCAAGACATCATCGCCGGCCGGCGGCCGATAATTCATGGGACACCACAAGATACAGAACAAGATGAAAAGAATAAAAACGATAAACATGATGAGGAATAACTCATGACCGATGCACACATTCATATTGAAGCAAGGCCCTATACAAAAGCGTGGATTGACCGCTTTGTTCATCAAGCAGTAGTTATGAAACTTAATGAAATTTATTTATTGGAACATGCTTATCGTTTTCATGAATTTGCGCCGATGTTTGACCATGTACGCACATACAGTGATGATCAAAAAGATTGGCATGCACGGCGCGTGGGTCAACTGAAGCTAAAACAATATACAGACCTCATTACCGCCATGCGAGAATATGACTTTCCCGTGCGCATTAAATGGGGCTTGGAAGTATGTTATTTTCCGGAACATGAAACAGCCATCAAAACACTGGCAGCATCATTTCCGTTTGATTTCATCACCGGATCGGTACACTGGATTGATGGTTTCGGTTTTGACCATCAAGCAGCATGGTGGAACAACATCAATGTGAACGCCGCGTACACACGTTACTATGAACTGATGATCGACCTCGTAAACAGCGGATTATTCAGCAACCTTGCACATCCGGATTCCATCAAATGTTTTGGAAATACCACAAATCTTGATTTAACCGAAACATACAAACAACTCGCCGATGCCCTGAACCGGCAAAACATGACGGCAGAACAAAACGACGGACTTCATCTTAATTATGGCCATCGTGAAATGGGAATGAATGCATCAATGCTGCATATTTTCAAAGAAAACAACGTCCGCATTGTTTTTGCATCTGATGCACACAAACCGGAAGATGTGGGGAAGAATATAGGAAGAATGATGGCGGATTTTTAAATGTAATATAGACATAAATCCATAAAAACCGTATAATTTAGAAAACATGTGTTTTTTATCACGCATTTTACTGAAATTATGTGATTTTTATCACACAATTCCCATGAATTGTGTGAAGGAGGATTTATGGAACGCTTACTTATGAATCAACTCGTTCATTGGAAAAACAAAAAAGAAAGAAAACCTTTAATCTTACAAGGTGCACGCCAAGTCGGAAAAACATGGCTTTTGAAAGAATTTGGCAAGCGACATTATTCAAACACCGCTTATTTTAATTTTGATGAAAACGAAGATTTAAAACAATTTTTTGACAACACAAAGGAAATCAACAGGATTTTACAAAATTTAATGATGGCAACCGGACAACCCATCAAACCACATGAAACATTAATTATTTTTGATGAAATTCAAGAATGTAACAAAGCATTAAACAGCTTGAAATATTTTTGCGAAAATCACTCTGAAATACATATTGTATGCGCAGGGTCGTTGCTTGGCATTACGCTATCAAAACCTGCGTCTTTTCCCGTAGGAAAGATAGAATTTTTAAACATGCATCCCATGACATTCTCCGAATTTTTAATGGCAAACCATTTTCATTTGTATCAGTATATATCAAGCATTAATTTTATAGAACTCATTCCAAACTTATTTTTTAATCAACTCGAAGAACAATTAAAAATGTATTTTGTTACCGGTGGTTTTCCGGAATCCATTGACTCATGGGTTTCTGACCGCGATACGAATAAAGTGCAAAATATCTTAATGAACATTGCCTATGCATATGAAAGAGATTTTGCAAAGCATTCTGAAAAAAAGGATTTTCCAAAAATATCCATGATTTGGCGATCCATCTCATCACAATTGGCAAGAGAAAATAAGAAATTTTTATACAGTGTCGTTAAAAACGGTGCACGAGCGCGAGAATATGAAGATGCACTGGAATGGCTCGTGAATGCAAATTTAGCGCATAAAATTTTCCGTTCAACTGCACCTCACTTGCCGCTGGCCGCTTATGATGACCTTTGTGCCTTTAAGATTTACATGAATGATGTAGGGTTGTTGCGCCGTGTATCCGGATTGGCACCCTCTGCGTTTACCGAAGGTGACCGCTTGTTCGCTGAATTTAAAGGAGCACTCAGTGAAAATTATATTCTGCAATCCCTCATTGCATTTTTTGAAACGACTCCGCGATATTGGACATCTGAAAAGCCAAAATGTGAAATCGATTTTTTAATCCAAAAAGAAAATGACATCATCCCCATAGAAGTAAAATCCGGGAAAAACATAAACAGCAAAAGTTTAACCCTGTATCAAGAAAAGTACAGCGAAAATAAATTGCGCATTCGGTATTCAATGCAAAATCTGGATTATAACGGAAATGTACTGAATATTCCACTGTTCCTTGCAGATCAAACCCATCAACTCATTGATTTAGTTTTATAACAAATCAGAAAAAGACGCAAACAACGCCCCGCACCGTCGCTATAAAGCATTGCGATGGTGCGGGTCGTTTATTTTTCATATAACATCATACTATGCTTCGATTTCAAAGGTGAACAGTACCGGATTTAATACAGCCTCAAACAGCGGTGCTAACATATTCTTTTTTGGTTGTTTCAGTGTTTGGAAAATTATGGATTTAATTTATTAGGATCCTTAAATTATTGCAAATTTCCGCGTTAAAAGGTTCGAATAATTTAAATGGGTACTCACAAACATAAGGTCCAAAGAATCCAAATTTTTTTAATTTAGTAATAGCAAGCGGTATCGGTACATTTCCATAAAGGGGGGGCATGTGAATGTCTCCGCGGCCTTGTGCAATGCGGTAATCCATGGGTAGCACATTGTATAAATCAAAATTATCTATTCTCATAGGTTCGAACATACCGGAATTGTCGCTCAAATGGCAGTGCGCTACATACGGTATGCATTCATCTATGGCATCCTCAAAAGAAAAACCGAAATAACGTGAGGCCAAATATAAATGTCCAACGTCCAAATTTAATGGTATCGTGCCTATTTCTTTCACCGCGGCAAGCACCGGCTTGTAATGTTCAATTTCAATATTCTCTAAAACAAGCTGAACACCTTGCTTAGTTGCATATTTTTCTGCATCTGCTAAGCATTGCAAAAATCTATCTTCAATGTCTTTGTTGCCGGATGATTGTTCGAAATGTAAGACCAACGGGCTAAGCTCTAGTAAGGTGCAAATCTCAATAGAAGCATACAGTATATTAAGCTGAAGCGGCAAATTATTGGAGTCAGCTCTTAAATCAAGTCCCCTGCCTATATGTGCACTGCAAACCATATCTTTACAATGTTCGTTAAAAATGATTTTAAGATAATCTGTATATTCTCGGCAGACCTTCCCTGCGATGATTAATGGAAATGCACCAAGATTTAATTCAATTCCGTCAAAACCCCAATTTCTAATTGCGATCAACTCATTCGGCAAGGACATAATGCTGACACCGGGAGAAATATTTATACAGATTTTTGATGTAGTCTTTGCAAAATCGATTATATTCATATGAACCTCCGGTTTTCAAAACCACTCTATTATTTAAACTTGATGGGTATATGCAATTTTATTAAAAGACTTATTTTATTTTTATAAGAATTGGGTAATGGTTTGAGTATATTTATCGTAACGTCTATTTACGATTGCTTTATAATTTTTCAAACAAAGAAATGCAACAAAGTAAATGAAAAATAGGGTTAAATTCAAATGATCCGCACTGTTTGTCTTACATAAATTTTACGAAAGTTTTACGCATTTTATATTACACTTCGATTAAATTAAAGTTACTATTATTTCGCTGAGGAGATCAGTTGACACGCGCGCGATTAGTCTAACACAGGAGGTTGTGTTTGGAAACAAAAATATATGGACACAGGGGTAGCAAAGCTAATTATCCTGAAAATACGATGCAGGGCTTTAAAAAAGCATTAGATTATGGGGTGGATGGCATTGAAATTGATATTCATTTAACAAAAGACGATGAGGTTGTCATTATTCATGACAAAACATTAGACCGGACGACCAATGGGACAGGTGCAGTACGCAACCACACCTTAGCAGAAATACGCGCATTGCAAATTAACCCTGATTTGCAAGTGCCAACTTTAGTAGAACTGCTGACACTTTTGAATGGTCATCCCCAAGAATTGTATATAGAATTTAAGACAAGTGAAGGTAATGAAAGAGATGCCTTAACCATTGAAGAACAGACTATTGAAATTATTCGGGCTTTTAAAAATGACAGGAAAGTTATATATTCATCGTTTCACCTTCCAACTGTACTTAGAATTAAACAGCTTGAACCAAATGCAGACATTGCGTGGCAACTGCCAAAACTACTCCTACCCAAGCCTATGGAATATATCCAAACTTTAAATCTTGAAGCATTGCATATTCATAAAGATGTTATTTTATCAAACCCTAACCATTATCGTGAAATATTCAATAAGTTAAGAGTTTGGACTGTAAATGATCCCGATGAAATGATTGCACTGTATATGTTGGGGGTGGGGGCAATTATTACAGATTATCCCGATGTTGCCGTAGTATGTATGGATAAACACCGAAAAAGTATAGCATAGGAGCGTATTTATATGAATACAGATGTATTAATACATGCCATAGAAATACTTGATGGCAAAAATGCATCATTGGAAAGTTCGCGAGAAAAATTATCATCATGGGACGAACTTCGAGCCCTTGCAAATAAACCGATTGAAATCAAACAGGATAAAACAGATGTGATAATTAGAACATATGCGGATGATGTGCCGTCTCCAGCACAAATTAGAGCTTATACAAGTTATTGCAAGACAGGTAGCGGATACGAAATTGTTCCTGACGAAAAACTAGATTTTATCCGAAGTCAATCTGATTTAAAGGGTTTTTGCCGTTTGGCGCTCCCTACGGACCAACAATACTTACTTGTCATTGACAAAGGATTTGCATATTCGACGGCTTATGAAATCGTGGAAGCAAGAGCAGGAATGCGTACCGAAGTTGATGCTAAATTACAAATGCTTGTAGACTTGCACGTTAAAGGTGTAATTGCAGGGGATTTACATCATCATTCTATTCATAGCGGTCCGCTTTTTGGTGGATCGGAAATTCTTTCCGATACCCCGGAAGAAGTCAGAGCCGCCATGCTGGCAACAGGTCTTAATTATGGTGCGTTAAGCGACCACAATAACATATCTAATCATGAAAAATGGCGTTCACTTGCGAGTAATAAGTTTGTTCCGATTATTTCTAACGAAATGAGCACCTCCTATGGACATGTATGTAACCACGGTACGACAACAAACGTGGTGTTTGAAAAACCTCAGGAGCAAACGGATGCAAACGTACGCAAAGAGTTCGAACGTGTTACAAAAGAAATACAAAGTCAGGGAGGGTTAGCTCAATTAAATCATCCTTATTCTCCCCAGGCGGCGATATCATTTCATGAGCGCTTCCATGATTTTATACACATCTTTGACGCATTAGAAATTTGGAATGGTCATCATCCACCAAGATTGATTAACACACCAAATGAAAAAGCTTTCCAATTGTGGATCAGTCTTTTACGCAAAAACGTTTTTTTGCCTGCGGTTGCCGGGTCAGATACACATCGTATAGATGCAGACGACTTTCATGGTATGTTTGAAGAAATAAATCATATGTATGATTGGTTGAAAGACGCTCATTCATCAGGCACTGAGATTTCACCATCTTTAAAAGAAGCTGCGGCGCTGGTGGCTTCGGCAAAGAAGCGAATGATTCCAATGGTCGAACGGTGGGTTGAATTGTATTTTGGAACAGGTAGTGTTGTCAATTTAACTTATTTGGTTGAAGATGCTGCGGAAAAAAATATATTAGCGTCCATTAAAGGAGGGCATAATGTGATTACCAACGGTCCAATACTAATGCCTTCGGTCGTGCTTGAGAACGCAGGTGGAAAGCGAAATATAATACCAGGGAATACGGTTCAATCTAAAGACGGACAAATTACTGTCAACATAGAACTTTATTCAAAAGAACAACTAGACACTATTATTATTTACACCAAAGGTAAAACACAGCACATGGACACACAGCTTCAAGCAGCTGACGGACAACTTCTAACTTATAACACAAAAATAGAAGTTGATGTACAAAGTGAAGATTTTGTAGTCGTCGTTGTTTATGGCGGAAAAGATCTACAAGCAATTGCTAACCCTATTTTTGTTAAGGATTGATAACGTTGGATACTCGTAAAATAAGGACAAAAAAATCATCTAAATTGCGTGCATTCGTTAGAGAGATGAAAATTAATTGGGCATACTACATGATGATTCTCCCGGCTGCTGCTGCTGTTTTTATAGTCAGCTACTTACCTTATCCCGGTATTTGGGTGGCTTTTATTGATTTGCATTTTGTTAGGGGAATATGGGGTAGTGACTTCATAGGCTTAGACAATTTTCGATTTTTTTTCACAAGTATACACTTTTTTCGTACAACATTTAATACTATTTGGATTAACATTAATTCTCTTTTTTGGCTGACCGTAGTTTCGGTGACGCTTTCACTTATTATTAATGAACTGCGTGCTAAGAGGATGGCAAGGTTCTATCAAAACTTTATATTTTTCCCATTTTTTCTTTCTGCTATTATTATAGGTCAATTATTAACAAACCTTATCTTTGCTCATGACGCAGGAGTAGCTAACCGGTTCTTAATTGCATTTGGTTTTGAACGTATTCCTTGGTTACTAAGACCAGATCCATGGGTTCCAATTGTTGTTGTGACCAATGTTTGGCGGCGAGCTGGATACACTACTATTGTTTATTTAGCAACTATTGCAGGCATAGACGAGACTTTATACGAAGCCGCTAGTATAGATGGCGCGAGCCGGTTTCAAAAAATATTCTACATTACATTGCCTCTGATGATACCGGCTATTATCACAATGATATTGTTGTCATTAGGAGGTGTTTTATCGGGAGATTTTGGTTTGATACTTTCTATTATTGACGGAAGACCTATGTTGTTTCAAAACTTAGATATCATAGAAACCTTTGTGTTTCGTGCCATGAGACAACAAGTAAATTTTGGTGTATCTGCTGCGGTAGGATTATATCAATCTGTGGTTGGTTTTATATTGGTGGTTGGTGCCAACTGGTTCTCTAAGCGGGTAGATAAAAGTTATGGCTTGTTTTAAACAAATTAATACAATGCGAGGATGTACAAGGTGAATATCCGATTAACATTTTTAGAAAAATTAGGACAATGGTTTATGCATCTTATTATGATTTCCGTATCCATATTCGCACTATATCCTGTTGTTTTAACTTTTATGGTATCTATTTCAAGCGAAAGAAGTGTCGTAGAAGGTGGATTTAGGCTAATTCCATTGGAGTTTTCAACAGAAGCATATTCTGCGGTATTTGCGTCTCCTGCTATTTTGCAAGCATATCTTGTAACAATATCAGTTACGGCGGTTGGAACTTTTCTTACATTGCTTCTTTGTTCAATGGCTGGTTGGGCACTAAGTTGCGGGCGTGTAAAATATCGTAATACATTGGCTATGTTTTTCTATATTCCAATGGTATTTTCAGCAGGATTGGTGCCTTGGTACTTGCTAATGACGCAAACATTACAATTAAGAAATAGTTTTTGGGCTATGATTGTTCCTTCACTTGTTTCACCGTTTAATCTGTTTTTATTAAGAAATTATATGCGAACCATTTCCAGTTCTTTGGTAGAGTCAGCACAAATGGATGGAGCCAGTGTACCACGTATCTATCTCCAAGTGATTCTGCCGCTTGCGAAACCAATTCTTGCCACATGCGGCTTGTTTATTAGCCTTAGTTATTGGAACTCATGGTCGGAAGCATTATGGCTCATTAATAATCCTCAGTTGTTCCCTTTGCAATTTATGTTGTTTAGAATACAAGACCAATTGAATCTTATGAGACAAATGGGTGTTGTTGATGGTATTGATATCCCCACAAATACTTTTAGGATTGCCACTATGTTTGTCACCATTGGTCCTATCGTAATTGTTTATCCCTTTGTACAAAGATATTTTGTAAAGGGAATCATGATAGGTGCCATTAAAGGATAAATTCAGATGTGACGGGCTTAAATCATTATATTCCCGTAAACTATATAATTCCAAGAAGGAGAAATCAAAATGAAAAAAAGTTTTAAATTGTTGTTGCTCTGTTTGCCGATGATGTTCATCTTGTTTGTAGGATGTGCATTGGAATCAAATGCACCGGCTACTCCGATTGCTACGCCTGGAACCCCGGTGGCACAAGCTCAAGGTCAAAGTGCGCAAGCCCAAGTACCACAAACGCAAGAACCACAAATAGAGAATGTGGTATTGCACGCAATTTTTTCTGGAAATCCGCCAAATGATGAAGACTATGTACTTGCGGAAGTAAACAGAAGACTCGCGGAAGATGGATATAATTTTTCCATCCGTACAAGTTTTGTAGGAGATTTTTGGACTAATTTACCGCTTATGGTTTTAGCCGGGGAAACCATTGATATAGCAATGGCGAATGCACGCACACTGGCAGATTTGACAGCCAGAGGTGTTTATCACGCGCTAGACCCTTATTTTGACATTTACGCACCTTATCTTTCATCTATAATTCCAGAACATACGCGAGCTCAAGGCACCGTAGGTGGTGTTTTACATGCAGTACCTCGCGCCGTGCCATCTGCGCAATTTAATCAAATGTTAAATATACGCGGTGATTTACGTGAAGAGTGGGGTCTTCCGGAAGTTGTGTGCATTAATACCCTCGATGCTTTTATGAGAAGGGCTAACGAAGAAAGCATGTTTTCTACCATAGGTGAAGCAGCATTGTTGCCTGTATTTGGCAATTATTTCTTTCCTCTATTTAATCTAACACTTTTTGTAGACCCAAACGACCCAACTTTTACCGTTCAAACATGGCATGATAGTCCTGGCTTTAGGGGTTTGGCAAACACTGTTCGGCAATGGATGTTGGATGGAATTATTCCAGAAGATGTATCTGTCATTGGTGGAAATGCCAGCCAAGCTTTTTTGCATGGACATACTGCGACAATAACCGGAAACCTTCAGAGTCAAGCAGAACGCACAGATCCGATGTTTGCTAATGTCCCGGAAGCAAGGATTGAAGCTGTATTGCTTAATCCAATCCCACGCTACGTTTTTGTGGGTGGCGATAATATGCTTGGAGTACCAACAACAAGCGACAATATCCGTGAAGCGTTACAGTTTATGAATTGGATTAGATTAAGTCAAGATAATTTTGATTTATGGACTCATGGAGTATATGGTCGCAACTTTGAATTAACCGATACCGGAGCCATCACTTTTGAAAATATTCCACCGGAAATGCGCTATGTACCACGCGTCTGGAACTGGAACGACACAGCAATGGCTCGTTTTTCAGAACACATGCCACTTGAAGATGTAGAACGTTTGCGTCGGTGGGACGAATATGCAGTTGTAACTCCATTTGTCGGCTTTGTACTCGACATGGAAAATATTCGAACTGAATATGCTCAATTAAATGCTATACGGGATGAATTTTCTCCTATGATTACCGGTGGACTGGTAGACATAGACGATGTATTGGACGAATTTCTACGTCAAATGAGATCATCTGGATTGCAACGAGTTGTTGATGAAGTGCAAAGACAATTAAATGAGTTTCTGGGTCAATAAATGATTGTCACCATGATTATTACCGTAGATTAAACCAAAGTGATGTCATTCCAGCAGCTTTCGAAGATCTATCTCATAAAAACATAAAAAAAAGGGTTTTAAGAAACTTATAGAACGAAACCCACAAGCAGAGAAAATTATAAAATAAGGGATTGTTTTACCGTCTTCGTTAATAAAAACGAGAACAATGCAGCAAAAAACTGCAAAGTTCTCGTTTTTTTTCAAAGAAAATAAAGTTGCGAACCATTGGCCCCCCAATAATACATCAATGAGATAATATTGACTAATACTCCAAATAGATGTGAATGTATTAGCCGACATAAAGAGTCGGTACGGATAATGATATAAATGGCAGAAATGTAAATCATGCAAAATTAAACGAATCAGACATAAAAATGCAAAAAGACAAGGACATAACACCAATACAAATATCAAGAAAAATACACAAACAACGACCCACCTCATCGCAATGTTTTACAGCGATGGCGTAGGTCGTTTATTTTTCATATCACATCATATTATGCTTCGATTTCAAAAATGAACAGCACCGGACTTGATGCATCTTCAAACAGCGGCGAAATAATATCCACGGACTTTATTTTCAGAACCACCTCAACAGGGATCCTATTTTCTTTTTTCCTCGCTGTGACTATGCCAAGCATTTATTAAATTTCCTTGCCTTTAAGTGTCGCGGTTTTGTTTTCAAAATCCATATAAATAAGCGTTTCATGATGATTCAAATTAATAATACCATTTGTGAGCTTTACCGCGAGGATGCAGCAATTCTCATTGCTTTCATCATTTGCCATGTCATACCATTTTTCAAAAGCAGTACGCAGTTTTGTACGGATTTCAGCGTTTTTTGGATCCAGCACCCACCCAATATTTTCACCAATACCGTTTGAGGTAAACCACTCAAAACACACCGCAACGGCAACTTCATTGTTTAATGCGATTTGATTCATTTTATTTGACGCTTTCCATGTCACGGTATAAAACACACCATCTTCATAAAATGCATCCACATCACGGACCACCGGACGCGGCTTTCCCTGTGCATTCGGGTCGGCGGCAATGGTCGCAAGTCCGATGACGTTGTCTTTGCTGTTGCCAAATTTCTTTTCTAAGATTTCCATGCCTTTTTCAAAATAGTTCATTGTGATGCCTCCTGATTCTTTTTATTTTTTCGTTCTTTGAACGGTATCCACATTTCCATGTATGCGTGGTCACGAGGTTCATGGAAATAAAGTTCCGGGAAAAATCCATCGGAGATGAGGTTATGACTTTTGAGCCAAGTGCGTGTAAACTTCATCATTTTACCCATCGACGCAAACAATGCGGACATGTTTTCAGCTTCATAGGCACACACAATATATTCACGTGCCGGAAGCACCCATTGTACTAATGATGCGTTTACACCTAAAGTATGATTTATGTCATCCTCTGAGACTTCAATACCGGCGAAATATGTCGAATATCCTTCCTGCGCATCACCTTTAAAAGATACACCCAACGTACGAGCATTGGGAATGCTGAGAATGTCGCGCCGCTGTTTGAAAAAACGGCCCCATATTTCACCCGGCTCAGACACACCGGGTCTTTCGCCCAGCATCTTTCCCTGTTTAAACCGACAATAATCTTGTACACCAACAAAATGAACATCCGCATCCAATATCTTACGATTATATTCCAGCACAATCCCCTCGCTCAAAAGCGGCATACCTTCATCCACCATGACATAATTATACAAAAGATTGGGTTTGTCAAAATGAATCAACGACACCGGCATCTTACGGTACTGCGTTGGCCACATACCGTATGTTTCTTTAAATGCACGTGCAAATGTTTCACGGTTGTTAAAACCCCAATTAATTGCGATGTCAGTAATACTTGTATCGCTGAATGTAAGCGGCATCATCGTATGCGCTAACCGCCGCAGTTTTATATATTCCCGCACCGATTTTTTTACCAACCGCGAAAACAGACTCTGAAAATAAAACGGAGATAGTGCCGCAATACCGGCGAGTTTGTCCATTTCTAATGTATCATTTAAATGTGCTTCAATATAATCCAGTGTTTGTTGTATGGACGCCCATGCGTGCAATGCAAATCACCTCCGCATGATTCAATTATACCGCAATTTTACAAACTTTGTGTGACGCTGTATGCTCTGTTGACAATCTGTATGATTTTTATGTGACGATGTTATTAATTGTTTTATACTTATTTTTTATCTTCTGTAATAATGCGTTTGTGTTATACTTTAGTCAATATAGACACGAACATTGTAGAAAAAGAGATCACAATGTAAAGGTCATTAATATTTTAAGTCGGGAAAATGAATGTGTTTTTTAACAACGAATAAATGCACCAACACAAACCGGCAAAATGCTGTTTTTTAATTTAATGATAATGAAACACGGAGGCGCATTCATGCACATCGCAAACAATATTATAAAGCACAATCTGCAAAATGTACTGTTTCTTGTGGGCAGTGCTTGCGGCGGAAAAACCACGATGGCGAAAGCCATTGAGAAGAAACATGGATATGTATATTTTAGTGAAATGCTCAGTGATGAAGCGCGCACGCGTTGGCATGCACTCATTGACTCGAAATATCAGCCCAATGCATCCGGCCGCAGAGCGATTGATTGGGAAGTTTTTTTCTCGCGTTCCGTGGAAGAATTTTTAAACGACAAAAAAGACAATCATGGAACGGAAGAACTCATTGAATTTGCCATCATTGAGCTGATTAAATTGTCGCAAACACAAAAAGTTGTCACCGATGTATGGATTCCCAACTGGGATTTTTTACTTGAAATATCGGACCGAAGCCGCATCGCGTGCTTGAATGCACCGGGTGAGATGATTGTACGCGATTATTATGACCGCGAAGAACATCAGGCATTTACCAACTGCATCAAGGGGTTAAAAAATCCCGAACAAAAATTTGAAACGCAAAATACATTGTTTAAACTCGGTGCCCTTGAAGAAGCGGAAAAAGCAAAAAAATACAATTTGTTTACCATCACACGCAGCGACAAAAGCACTGTTGAAGGCACACTTGCGTTGTTGGAGCAACATTTCGGACTATAAAATAGCGTCATACATTATTTAAAATAAATACATTTTCGTTCATATGGGTCAAGTGGGCATGATTGCATTCGCAGTTGACCCACAAATCAAGCGGGGGAATTTATTGTTCTTTTTTTGATTTTGTTAACGGCAATACCATCTTTAACCGTTGCTTCATTTCTCCATCATGCATTTTATAATATGTGTCGTCAACGAGCATAAAACCCAATTTTTCCATCACTTTTTGTGTCGGAATGTTTTTGGCAAAACAGCCCGTGAACATCGTTGTGATGCCATCCTGTTCGCGTGCGAAATCAAGCACGGCGCGTGCCGATTCGGTGATGATGCCTTGATTATGATATTCCGGCATCAAAAACCAACCCATATAATTAGTGCATTTATCTTCATCATCATAAATATAATCGTACCCGATCCCGCCGATGAGGTTGGGATTTTGTTTTAATGTAATTGCAAAACGCTGCGCCTTGTCCTCTTGCGCCAACTGTATTGCATCAATAAGGCTTGCACGCGCATCGCCCATCGTTTCGGTAACAATGTCTTGCAAATAATACAAATTCTCTTTGTTTGAAAGCAGCGTAAAATAATCGTCTAGGTCGTCCAACACATATGGGCGCAAAATGAGGCGATTTGTTTCAATGATGGGGCTGATGTTTTTTGATGGGGTCACGTGCGTATCCTTTCACGGAAGCGTTAAAGCGTTTCTTTTATGAACTTCTGAGCCATTCAAGGCTTCTATCTGCTATACTGTATGTTAATATTCAAATAAAATCAAGCGTTTATAAAAATAGGGAGCGGTCTTTAATCATGAAAAAGCGAATAAAATTAACGACAATATGTTTTTTGGTCATCATCGTGTTTACGATGATTCTTCCAATGAATGTTTTTGCAACGCATGGTTTTGGTTCTCAAAGATTTAGAGTCTTCGTGAATTATTTGCCCTTTGAAGCATGGGGCTATGGTTCCGGTGAAATTATTGTAGATCCGTCACTTCGCTTACGTGATCTTGCATATATTTTAAACGGTACCCCCTCGCAATTCGACATCATAGAAACACCGGATGGCCATTGGGATTATTGGATTAAAAGGGGTGCACCCTATATCATAGACGGCACAGAACTACAACCGATTGCAGACTGTCGGCGTGCATTGTTCGGTTCATATGGATTCCTTCCCGGTGCGTCCAGCCCCGGTTTTGATTCGGCACCCTTTCAAAATATAATTATCGGGTTTGATGGCGAAGATTATCCGGATTTTTCGATTTCTGTTGTGGCCGTGCGTGATATCGATGATACTTATTTTTCATTGTATGCGTTGTCTTATTGGTTGGGTTTTCAAGCAACATCAACATGGGAACCCGGCGAAGGATACCACATTCATATTATAACCGAGCCGCAGACAGTACCGACACCCGGCCATCATATCCGCCAAGACACATTCCCCATTGGCTCACGGCAGCGCATTGATTATGCCTATGTACTGCGTGTGCGCTCCGGTCCGGGCAATCATTATGCAACAAAAACATTTGTTCACCGCGGCGATGAATTTACAATCCTTGATTATCACGGCAGATTTGTACGCGTTGAAACAACACAGAGTTACGGTTGGATTTTCGCAGGTTTTCTTTCACGCCGTCCAATTATGGATGACACCATTACTTAATCTTCATCACATTTTTGCGAAGGACAAAAATAGCACAAGCGAAAATCTGTTTTTTAGGGGGTAGTTATGGTATTTCCAACACACATAGTTGCAGCTGCGGGCTATATAGAGGACAAAAACGGTAATATACTTATTGTAAAATTACAACACAGAGGCTGGGATACAACAGGAGGACAAATCGAGGTTGGCGAAAATCTTGAAGAAGGATTATTAAGAGAAATATTAGAAGAAAGTGGCATTACCGCTTCAATAAGATGTTTGGTTGGGGTTTACTCAAATGTTGGGCAGCACATTGGATACGATGGTGTCACCAATATCCCAACAAAAGTAATGTTTGATTTTATTTGTGACTACGTAGATGGTCAGCCGACAACATCGGACGAAACAAGCGATGTAAGATGGGTGCCAAAAACTGAAGTGATGCAATATATAACCTCACCCCCACAGCGTTTTAGATTTGAGAAAGTTTTGAATTATGACGGAAAAATTTGCTACTGCTCATATCGTACAAAGCCCGACTTCAAGGTGCTGACAGATCGGTATGTTTAATGTTTTTGAACGGAGCATTGTTATGCGCACAGAACATGAAGTCCTAAATTTAATTTTAAACATTGCCCGTGCGGATGAACGCATACGGGGTGTTTTGTTGTCGGGTTCGCGAGCGAACAAAATGGTGCCAAAGGATTGTTACCAAGATTATGACATTGCTTTTGCGGTAACGGACATGAAACCATTTTATAACAATCCGGACTGGATTGAAGCACAATTTGGCAAACCATGCATCATGCAAATGCCGGAAACCTTGCGCGGCGCGGCACATGACGGGAACTTTTTTTATTTAATGATTTTTCCGGACGGTGTCCGCATTGATTTGAGTTTTATATTTGATGACGCGTATATTGATGATGGCGAACCGGTGATGGTGTTGCTTGATAAAGACGATGGCAATGGATTTTTACCACCCATTATTACTATTTGCGAAAAATATTGGCATATAAAGCCGCCAACGGCACTGGATTACCGTTCAAATTGCAACAATTTTTGGTGGTGCTTAAACAATGTCGCAAAGGGGATTATGCGTGATGAATTGCCCTATGTGATGCACATACTGCATGATGCCGTCCGCGTTAATTTGCATGAGATGATCACATGGTACATCGGCACGCAACACGGATTTAACATTTCTGCTGGCAAAGATGGTAATTTTTTCAAAAAATTACTTATACCGGAATTATATACGCAATATGCAGCATCGTTTTCTGACAGCAATTATAACAACATCTGGCAATCAGTCGATGTCATGTGCGCCATGTTTCCGCCGCTTGCAATCGCGGTGGCGGATTATTGCGGATTTTCTTATCATCAAGACGAAGAAGACGGCATGCGTGCATATCTTAGTATGATACGAAAATAATCGACAAATCATGTTAGGGGTCCCGCAGCATTCAAAGGCAAAATTTATAACACCCAAAAAGGAGATGCACAAAATTTATGACAGTAAATGACATCTTCCCAACCGTCAAATCAGCAATAGACAATTGGAATCCATTTGGACTTCTACCCTATGCGCCAGACGATGAATTTGATCGTGAAAGCCGGGAAATTGCAAACCAAATAGACAATTATATGAATGTTTCTGATGTTGCGAACATTGTATCAAAAGTGTTCTCTCGACACTTCTTTGAAGAAGGATTTGTGGTTGAGGATTGTATGGATGTTGCAAAAGCGATTCATGAAGGACTGTCCGGCTTATGACGTGCTAAAGGATCATTCCGTAAAATTTTATATACCACTTTATTTATATCATAGCAAAGGAGAAATTTTATGTACAACAAAAACGACCTCATGAACGACTTAAAAACCATTGGCATCAACCCGCACGGCGCGGTATTGGTGCATTCATCGTATAAAGCCATCGGCGATGTGGATGGGCGTGCGGACACAGTGCTGGATGCACTGATGGAATATATGAAAGCCGGACTCTTGGTGCTTCCGGCGCATACATGGGGACATGTGCGTGCGCTGACCAATCCGGTATATGATGTGCTGTACACACCGACCTGCGTGGGTAGGATGACCGAAATGTTCCGCAAACGTGCCGGGGTTATCCGCTCGCTGCACCCGACACATTCTCTGGCGGCGATTGGCGCGGCGCAAGGCGGCTTGACGGCTGCCGAATTGTTTGAAAAAGAAGAAACCATCAACACACCTTGCGGCAAAGGCGGTGCTTATTGGAAATTGTGGGAGATGGACGCGCAAATCCTCATGATTGGCGTGAATTTTAGCACCAACACATTCATCCATGGCTGCGAAGAATGGGATGGCGCAGAAGGTTTTATCAGCAAAAGCATCACCGATTTATACACCATCAACCATGAAGGACAACGCTTGCACACCCCGCAATACCGCCATGACAGCCATTTGGGTTCTGCACCCTTTGTAAAACTTGAACCCGAAGCCATTCAAAAAGGCATCCTCACATTGGGGCAGTTCGGCGATGCCACGACAAGAGTGATGCATATGAAACCACTCCGCGAGATGGTCGCCGCACAATTCGCACAAAATCCGCGATATTTAAATGGTTATTAAAACCCCCATTTTAATGTGCTGTGTATTAAAAGACGATCAAAGAATAAGCTATAATCTGTGGAGGGTGTAAATAACACAGTTTGGATAACATAATCACAAAGCACCAACGATGTGATAAAATTGCTTCACTAGCTGAACGACAAAAACAGATGGCGTACTTATGTACCACCGAGTGGTACGTGCGAAAAATCTATCATTGTGGAGGTATTAGGGCGTGTTCCCACTATTTAATAGACACATAAACAAGAGCAAGCATGATGAATCCAAGATACATGACATCGAGTTTGTCGAATCGACAAAAAACTCTGCGGAAGCCTTGAATTAACCGAAACAAT
>Ga0209755_10002816_pt1 | contig 22928 bp, 21 predicted proteins | sample TergutCo191P1_FD_187301 | JGI IMG/M metagenome (GOLD analysis project Ga0209755, IMG submission 187301) | Cornitermes sp. P1 segment gut microbial communities from Petit-Saut dam, French Guiana - Co191P1 (SPAdes) (version 2) | ecosystem: Host-associated > Arthropoda: Insects > Digestive system... | reverse complement strand
ACAATGGAGCAACAATAAATCCATGAGAGTCCTCGGCCGTTTGTCTCCGATTCAACGCCTTAACCAACTTCATGGGTCATATCATTTGCAAACATAGAGTGAAGCAATTTTTTTTCATAAGCTGCCTTGACAAGGAAAAATAAACAAGCTATAATCTCTTTCGTTGGGGCGCATAGCTCAGTTGGGAGAGCGCCTGCCTTACAAGCAGGATGTCATAGGTTCAAGTCCTGTTGTGCCCATTGTATGCCGAAGGGTTGGTTGACCGATTCTTCGGCATATTTGGCGGAATAGCTCAGTTGGCGAGAGCATGCGGTTCATACCCGCAGGGTCGGGGGTTCAAATCCCTTTTCCGCTAGGTTTTTTGAAGCCCTCAAGACATTATGTTTTGAGGGCTTTTTATTTTTGGAGGGCTGTGCTATAATGTCAAAAAACGAAAGAGGCAGGTGCTGGAAATGAGTAGTATTAGGATAGTTGTAGTTGATGATTCCCCGCTTTCGGTTGCGTTAATCAGTGATATGTTGGAGCAGAACGATTTTGAGGTCGTAGGCTCTGCCGGAAACCTGGAAGAAGTTAAAGAAGTAGTTGCGGAAACAAAGCCGGACCTCGTGACCATGGATATGACCATGCCGGGTACCGACGGGCTTGAATGTACCCGCGCCGTACACGCTATAGACCCAAGTATAAAAGTAATCGTAGTAAGCTCCATGATGGACGATGAAATAGTCAGCCAAGCAAAAAGAAATAAAATCCTCGGCTACGTTCAAAAGCCAGTGGACGAGGACGAGCTTATCACGCTAATCAAGCGGATTATGCTTGCCGAAGAACTCTTTGTCGCCTTGGAACAGGAATACTTCGAGGTGTTCAAGGACGCGCTGCGCGACGGCATGAACCGCATGACCAAGACCTTGCTTACATACGAGAGGGAGTATATCTGCGAAGGTGAATTCGCCCCCGAAGACATCGCAATCATAGTCGGAATTATCGGAAAATTCCCGGGTAAGATGCTGTTGAGCTTGTCCAAACCTTCGGCTAATGTCTTAGTTGCTACTATATTAAAGCGCGAGCCCAAAGACGGCGATGAGGTTAATAACACGCTTGCGGAGTTCGCGAATATAATATCAGGGAACGCCTGCTCGATTCTCAACAGGAAGAACAGAGCATACGGTCTGAGAGTTGCCCCGCCGTCTGTCCTCAGCGGCGAGAACATGCTTGTAAACGCACTAAACTTCCCTACACATACCGCTGTCAGTAAAGCCGTATTCGGCGAAATGTTACTGAATGTAGGCTTCAAAAGGAGCGATGATGACGCATGGACGTAAAATATGTAACGCCGTTTATTGAGGCTTTCAACAATGTCATGTCACAGCTTGGGTTCGCCGAGATAAAAAAGGGCAACCTCCAAGCGAGAAAAAAGACCTTTACCGGCGAAGGTGTTATTATTATCGTGGGGATTGTTGGACAGCTAAAGGGTAATGTTGTTTATGTCATGGGGACAAACAGCGCCAAGCAGGTCGCGTCCACCATGATGATGGGGATGCCGATTGACGAGCTGGACGCTATGGCAAAGAGCGCGTTGTCCGAGCTGACTAACATGCTTACGGCGAATGCGGCTACTGCTTTTTCTGCCATGGACATCTTGATTGATATTTCTACGCCTACATTTTTGCAGGGGGAATCGGTCGAGGTTACTATGAGTTCGGATAAGGTGTTGTGTGTGCAGTTGCTGGCAGACGGGACGCCTATTGATATTAATATTTCGTTTGAGGGTTGAGTTGTTATGAGTGAATGCGGTTTGCTTTTGGCTATTGCTTGGGCAGACCGCATTCTATTTATGCATCCTGTAAATCTCCAACATACAGAGTCTTTCCCAGTGGGGCCAGTACTCGCAAAATGGTATCGAGCTGCGGACTAGTTTCTCCCGCTTCCATTCGTGATATTATAGGCTGTTTGACGCCGCTTAATTGTTCAAGTTCCCGCTGTGATATTCCCTGCTCATTACGCGCCTTTATAAGCTCGCCTATAATGGCTACCCTTAATCGGCTTTCCCTTATTTCCTCGGCTGTAAAAATTTCTTTTTCAACATCGCTCCATTTTCTCATTGTGGACGGCTCCTTTCCCTACTTGTCTTCGTAAAAAATAATGTCATGCTTAAACTCCTCATGCATAGTATCGCCTCGCTTATCTATATTATACTGGGAAGTTATCAGGTGTCAACGTTAGAACACTGTAGTGGATGGATGTTAGCCCTCTTGACGCATAATCAAATTTAATGTAGAATCAACGCACCGAGAGGGAGTAGCGAATTTGCCGTATTCGTCATCACGGTTGTATAACCCGGGTGCGGCACGTCTATAATACAACTAGACGACGCAAGACTTTTGGCTGTACTGCGAAATAAAAGCTCGCTTTTATTTCGCAGTGACTGCCAACCAAGTCTTGCGTCTTTTTAATTCCGGAGGCATCTATCAAATGGAAAACATTCTGAAAGTATTCAAAAGTACATTCATCACATCCCTGCCCTTAGCAGTGGTCATCATCGTCGTCTGTGTGTTCATAGCGCCTATGCCGGACGCTTTCGACTACGTGCGGTTGGCGGTTGGCTACCTTGGCGTGGTTGTTGGCTTGTCCGTTTTTTTCATAGGGCTTGACACCAGTATCCTTCCAATCGGCGAAATCATGGGCGAGAATCTGATTAAGCTCAAAAAAGCTTTCTTCATTATATTCTTCGGCGTGGTGTTCGGATTTTTCGCTACCGTTGCCGAGCCTGCTCTTGCCGTGCTTGCCCGTCAGACAAATATTATTTTAGATGTCGTAAACCCAACTCTGTTTGTGTGGATAATGAGCGCGGGCATAGGTGTCTTCACCGGCTTTGCCCTTTACCGTATAATTCAAAATGTCAACATCAAGGCTGTGTTTCTTGTTTCATATGTACTGGTGTTTTTGCTGATTATTTTTTCGCCGCCGGAGTTTATTGCGCTAGCTTTTGACGGCAGCGGGGCTACTACGGGGGATGTATCCGTTCCGTTTATACTTGCCTTTGGGCTTGGGGTCGCTCGCACGCTTTCGAAGAACAAAGACAGTGATGACGACACCTTTGGGATTATTGGGATTGCGTCTGTGGGGCCGATTTTGACCGTTTTGATTTACGGTATCGTCCTGCGTGTCATTCTCGGCGAAATCCCTCCGGCGGGTACTTACAATCCCGGCGAAGGTTCCGAGAATTTTTTTGAAACTTTATTCGGCAACGTGAGTGATGTGCTGATTGCGCTTGCGCCTTTGCTGCTTGCCTTTTTGCCGTTCCAGCTTTTCTTGATTAAACTGGCGGGCAAGAAGTTTGCAAGAATTATGCTCGGTACGCTTGTCGTGTTTGCCGGGCTTTTGATTTTTTTGTCTAGTATTGATTTCGGCTTTGCCTACACGGGGCAGTATATCGGCGAGGTCTTTCTTGACCCCGCGCGCCCGGAGTGGTTCCGCTGGTTGCTTCTTGTTATCGGTTTTGTGCTTGGCGTGGCAATTACCTTGACAGAGCCTGCCGTCACCGTGCTTGGCGAGCAGCTTGAGGAGATGATTGGCATTCGGCGGATGGTGACGCGGCTTACGCTTGGTATTAGCATTGGGTTTGCTACTATGTTATTTATTGTGAAAATTATTGCTGAGATTAATATACTCTGGTTCCTTGTCCCGCTTTACGCCGTTGCGATTGTTTTGATGAAGTTTACTTCGAAATTATTTGTTGGACTGGCATTTGACTCGGGCGGGGTGGTTGGGGGTGCGCTTACCTCGGCCATGCTTACGCCGCTTACCCTCGGTATAGCCCAAGGGGTCGCCGCGATGGCAGGGCCGGATGCGCAGTCGATTCTTATTAACGGGTTTGGGATTATCGCGTTTAACTCCGTTGTGCCGCTCATTGCCATTCAAATCATGGGATTTTTCAGCGCAAGAACATCTTAATAAAGCTGTTGAGCTTCTGTTTGTCGCTATCCGGCAGAAAGCTGAGGATTGCGTCTATTATTGCGTCGCGCTGTTCCGGGGTGATTGGCTTTATTTTTGATACTTGCTGATTCAGCTGCACGTACAGTTTTGCAATCTCTGCCGCGCCTTTGCCCTGGACGTCCTTTGCAAACTGCCGAATAAGATGCATCTGGTTCGATTCTAAGCGGCTGAATGCCTTGTGCTTAAATAACGCTTCTATGTTCATTGTAGTTCACCTCCCAAGAATATTATATTCGCGCGGATATTTTTTGGTTCCGGGAAAATAATATTTAGCATAGGAGTTAGCATAGGAGTTGGTTTTGTGAGCTATTGCCTTTTTATGCTGCTATGTATGCTTGGCACGGCGCCCTCGCCTGTCGGCGATGCGCAGCAGCTTAATATAATCAAATTTTTCCCGGAGCGCGAATTTTATTTGACGGCGGATATAGATGCAAGCGGCTGGGAAACTGCCGAAATATTCCGCGGGAAACTGGACGGGCGCGGGCATACTATCAGAAACCTGCCCGCAAGCTTGTTCGGCACACTTGAAAATGCCGAGGTCGGAAACTTGCGTATAGAGTCAGGCAGGGGTTCGCTTGCCGTGAAATCGTATGATTCGGTCATCAAAAATGTGGCGGTGAAGGATGTGTATGTTTTGGGCGGCGCTTCGGCGGGCGGGATAGTCGGCGAAATCCGCGGCGGGGTCGTGGACTCGTGCCGCTTTGACGGGAAAGTATCGGGCAGCGGCTATGCAGGCGGGATATCGGGGCTTATTACGGATGAGGCGCTGCTGACAGACTGCCACGCGTTTGGTGAGGTCAGCGGCGGCCGTGCCGCGGGGGCGCTTGTGGGCGCCGCTTACGGTGCTGAGCTTTCCGAGAACGCGAAGCACGGCATCAAAATAATCTCTTGCCACAGCCGCGGAAGCGTGGATTCCGTCGGCATGGCGGGCGGCTTTGCAGGGATTTTATCATACGTTGCCGTGGATGCTTGCGGAAGCAAGGGCGATGTGGAAACGGCGGGCGCGGAGGCAGGCGGTTTCGTAGGGCGGCTTACGCACAAGAGCCGCATCACAAATTCCAGCGCAGGCGGAAATGTAAAGGCCGGCGGCAGGCAAGCGGGAGGCTTTGTTGGGCTGCTGACCGAAGGCTCGGGCATAGAGTTCTCCTGTTCAGCGGGCGACGTACACGGGCGGGGCGAGGTCGGCGGCTTCGCGGGGACAATATCCGCAATCGGCGCACCGAACACCTTGTTCGCCTGCCTAAGTTACGCAAAATGGGTGACAGCAGACGAAGCCGACGACATACACAGGCTGGTCGGAAAATCCGAGCATTTGGGCGTAAACAGCAGCTACGCATATCTCGGCACCGCAGTGGCAGCCGAGGGCAGGCTGCGCCATATCTCCCCCAACCCATACGGCGCGGACGGCGGCGATTTCAACAAGCATACCTTAGATGGCATTTTGACGCGTCTTGGCTGGGACAGACGATATTTATTTTCCCTGCATAATTTTTCCGAATAGGCAGATACTACCTCTGGAGTCAAATAAATTATTGGAGGTATCTACCAATGAATCAAGTGATTAACTGTTCCGTAAACTCGTGCAGGCACCATTCGAGCGGAAATGTATGCAGCCTGAATAGCATTCAAGTAGGCTGCGGTACGACAACCCCGCATAACTGCGCCGAAACAGAATGCGACAGCTTCGAAGAATAATTTGGGAAAAGCCGCGCAATACGCGCGGCTTTTTTTGTGCTATAATGAAATACATACATATTGGAAAGGTAAGGTAATAAATATGGAACGAGCAAGCGGTTTACTGGTACACCCCACATCATTCCCAAGCAAGTACGGCATAGGCGACTTGGGACAAGGGGCACTCGATTTTATTGATTTCATGAAAGCGGCGAAGCAGAGGCTGTGGCAGATACTGCCGCTTGGCCCTACCGGCTACGGCGATTCGCCTTATCAGAGCTTTTCGACATTTGCGGGCAATCCGTACTTAATTAGCCCTGATTTGTTGCAGAAGGAAGGGTATTTGGCGTTTACGGATATTGAGGATGCCCCGGCGTTTGATGCGCGGGCGGTGGACTACGGCCCTGTGATTGAATACAAGATGGAGCTGCTCCGCAAGGCATTCACGGGCTTTAAGGCAAATGCCACCGCCGTGCAGAAGAAAGCTTACGAAAAATTCTGCAAAGCAAACGACGGCTGGCTAGACAACTACAGTTTGTTCGTTGCGCTGAAAAAGCATTTTATCGAGGAACGCAAAAACGACCTTGGCAGCCCCGCACAGGACGCTTTCGCTAAAGCGAACAAGAAATATCTGACGGAAGACCAAATCAAGGATTACTACTACGGCGCAGTATGGGGCAGCTGGCCGGAAGATATCGCAAAGCGCACCAAGGACGGGATTGCGAAGTACAAGAAGCTGTTGGCAGACGAAATCGCCTTCGAATGCTTCTTGCAGTACGAGTTTTTCCGTCAGTGGAACGATGTGCGTACATATGCTAACAAGAACGGGATTAAGATTATCGGAGATGTGCCGATTTTTGTTGCGATGGATTCGTCTGATGTTTGGGCGGCGCCGGAGCTTTTTCAGTTGGACAAGGCGGGCAACCCGAAGGCCGTTGCGGGGGTACCGCCAGATTATTTCAGCGAGACGGGTCAGCTTTGGGGGAACCCGCTGTACGACTGGGCTGCGCATAAAAAGGAAGGGTATGCTTGGTGGATTAGCCGCATGGCTTCTATTCTTGATACGGTCGATATCGTGCGGATAGACCACTTCCGCGGGTTCGAGTCGTATTGGGTTACGCCTTACGGCGAGTCCACTGCTGTGAACGGAAAATGGGCAAAAGGCCCGGGCAAGGCTGTGTTTACCGCAATGACAAAGGCGCTTGGCGAGCTGCCGATTATCGCGGAGGACTTGGGGATTATCACCGACAAGGTGCGTGCTTTGCGGGCTTCGCTTGGCTTCCCAGGGATGCGCGTCTTGCAGTTCGCGTTTACGCCTGATGCTAAGAATCTGTATATTCCGCATAACTTCGAAGACTCGAACACCGTGCTTTACACGGGGACGCATGACAATGATACCTCGCTCGGTTGGTACAACAGCGGCGCGGATGATGAAAAGGACTACTACCGCAGATACATGAACGTCTCGGGCGGCGATGTTTCTTGGGATTTGATTAGGTTGGCTTGGGGCTCTACGGCGGGGTATGCGATTGCGCCTGTGCAGGATATTTTCGCACTGGGCGGCGAGGCGCGGATGAATGTTCCGGGCGAGCCCGCGGGCAACTGGAAGTTCCGCTACACAGCGGATATGCTGCGCGGCGAGCTTGCCGAGCGACTTGCATACATGACACAGATGTTTAACCGCGAGGTGGAAGCAGAATGAAAGGTACAGCATACGAGCCGGGAACCTTAACAGATTATCAGTACACGGTAATCTTTACACGCTACAAGGGGCAGTGGCTGCTTTGCAAACATAAAAAGCGCAGCACATGGGAAACAGCCGGGGGTAAAATCGACCCCGGCGAAACCCCGGAGGAATGCGCAAGGCGCGAGCTTTACGAAGAAACGGGCGCAGTTGACTTCGATTTGGAGATAGTCTGCGATTACTGGGCTGCCGCGGAGCCGCATGAGGTTGGGAAACGTCCTGGTGCTGCGGAGGGCGGTTGGGCTAACGGGGTTGTTTTTCTTGCGGAGGTTCGGAAGCTTGGCGACTTGCCCGAATCGGAGATGGAGAAGATTGGGCTGTTTGATAAACTGCCCGAGAATCTAAGCGAGTTTACGTACCCGGATATTTACCGCGAGGTGCTTCCGCGGGTGCTTTTGAAGGTATTGGCGAGGCAGGCGCCAGGCGGGGCGGATGTTTCGCTTTCGCAGCTTATGGAAATGCAGAGGAAGCTTCACGCCCGCGGAGGGTGGAGCCTTGCGCCTGACGTTGGGCAGAAGAACTTGCTTTGGATGGTTGAGGAAGTCGGCGAGGTTGTTTCTGTTGTTAAGAAGCATGGGGATATTGCTGTGCTTGGGGATGAGGCTGTGCGGCGGGCGCTTGTTGAGGAGGCGTCTGATTTGTTGTTTTATTTGACTAATGCGTTGCTTTGTTATGGGGTTACGCATGAGGAGTGGGCTGAGATTATTGTGCGGAAGAATTGTAGGAATATGGAGCGGGATTGGCCTGTGCATTAGCTGCTTGGGTCGAAGGGGTATTTGTGGTATAATCCGAGTGAAGGGGTCTGCTTATGGACGATGCACAGTTTCTAGCTGTAGCGCAACGAAGTGACAGAAAATTCAAGGACACATTTTTTAGAACGCTTTTCCATGAAGAAGAACGGGCTCTTGAACTTTGTAACGCAGTAGATAGCACGGATTACCCAAAAGGCACGCCCTTGCAATTTTTCTCGCAAGGGGACAAATCCCTGACACGGCGCAATAATGACCTAGCCGTGGTAATCAATAATCAGCTTTTGTCTTTGAAAGACCAACAAGGCACAATTAATCCGAATATGCCGCTTCGGTTTCTGCCGTTTATGACCGACATTTTGTACACATGGCTTAAAAATAAAAAAGAACTATATAAAAATAAGTTGGTGACAATCCCAACGCCGAAATTTTATGTTCTGTATAATGGGAAAGATAAACTTAAACATGATGTTTTGAAATTGTCGGATGCCTTTCGGTTCAGCGACCACAATTTTTCGATGGAACTTGTGGTTAAGGTGATAGATGTAAACTACAGCAAGGACAATTTGATTCTGCAAAAAAGCCCGTCCTTAGGCGGATATTCATACTTGACAGAGCAGATAAGAAAACGCATGAATGAAGGTGCGCCGCGAGATAAAGCAATAGCGGAAGCTGTAACACATTGTATTGAAAAAGGCATATTAGCCGATTTTTTGGAAAAACATTATAGGGAGGTTTGCGATATGTTGGCATGGGAATGTACTATTGAGGACGAGTTGGCGATTAGGGAAGAAGAAGGGCAAGAAAAAGGGCAAGAAAAAGAAAGAATCCGCATGGCTGAAGAAATGTTAGCTGATGGCGAAGACATCAACAAAATAATAAAGTACAGTAAATTATCCCGTGAAGAAATTTACCGCTTACAACTCACTCCAACTCCACAATCGTAACACCATCCTCCCCTTCCCCAAACGTCCCGAGCCGATAACTTTTCACATAAGGATGCTTCTTCAGCTGCGTCTGAATCGCGCTGCGGAGCGCTCCTGTTCCTTTTCCGTGGATAATCGTTACCTGTCCGAGGCTCGCTAGGTATGCGTCGTCCAGATACTTCTCCGCGCGTTCGCAGCCTTCTTGCACCATCATTCCGCGCAGGTCTATTTCCGGGGAAATGTGTTTCGACTTCCCTGCTTTTGCGCTGTATGATTTGCCTGTTGTTTTTACCTTTTCCTTTGTCTCGTCCAGTGATAGGTCGGAGATGTTTACTTTGATTTTCATGATTCCTGCTTGGATTGTTGCTTCGCCCGCGGCGTCCGGCGGGTTTACTATTGTGCCGTGCTGTCCAAGTGAGTGTACGTATATGCGGTCGCCTTTTGATAGGTTCTTGGGCAGCGGGCGCAGCACTTTTTGCTCGCCCATGGCGGCTGTTAGTTCTGATTCCATGCCGTCTAGGCGGTCGCGCATTGCTTGGCGGGTTCCTTCTATTTCTTTTTGGTTTGCTGCGCTGCGCAGCTGTTTTTGGAAGGACTTGTACATTTCGTCGGATTGCATTTTTGCGTCGCGTACCAGGTTGTATGCTTCTTCCCTTGCTTCGCGCAGGATTTTCTCTTTTTGGCTCTTTAGTTTTTCTTGCTGGGATTCTACTTGGCGGCGCAGTTCTTCGGCGTCTCGGCGGTATTGTTCTGCGCGGTCTTTTTCCAGCAGCACGGTCTTTTTGCTGATTTCGAGGTCGGTAATCATGTCCTCGAAGCGGATGTCGTCCAGGCTTAGCACGCTTTTTGCGTGGTCGATTATGTGATTTGGCAGCCCCAGTTTTTGTGAGATTGCGAATGCGTTGCTTTTGCCGGGGATACCGATTAGCAGGCGGTAGGTGGGGCGCAGGGTTTCTACGTCGAACTCGCAGCTTGCGTTTTCTACGCCTTCTGTGCCTAGGGCGTATACTTTCAGCTCACTGTAGTGTGTTGTTACTACCGCGCGGATTTGGCGGTCGTGAAGGTATTGCAGGATGGCTATGGCTAGTGCCGCGCCTTCTGTCGGGTCGGTGCCCGCGCCTAGTTCGTCCAACAGAACCAGGGAGTTGTCGCGGACTTCGCCCAGGATGTTTACGATATTTTTCATGTGCGAGGAGAATGTGCTTAGGCTTTGCTCTATGCTTTGCTCGTCGCCTATGTCCGCGAAAACGTCATCGAAGACGGCAAGTTCGCTGTGGTCGAAGGCGGGGATGTGCAGGCCTGCCTGACCCATTAGGGTGAATAGGCCTATTGTTTTTAGTGCGACTGTTTTTCCGCCTGTGTTCGGCCCTGTTACCAGCAGGGTTGTGAAGTCTTTGCCGAGATAGATGTCTGTGGGTACTACCGAACTGCCGGGCAGCAGCGGGTGCCGTCCTTTTCGGATATTTATATAGCCTTGCTCGTTGAAGGTTGGCTGGTTTGCGTGCATGGCTATGGATAGTTCGCCTTTTGCGAAGATGAAATCCAAGCGGGTCAGCATGTCTATGTTTGCGGTTAGGATTACTTCCTGTTCGGCTACCATTCCGCTTAGTTTCAGCAAAATCCGCTCGATTTCTTTTTGTTCCTCGAAGAACAGCTCTTTGATTTTGTTGTTTAGCTGCACCACGCTTGACGGCTCCATGAAAAGCGTTGCGCCGGAGGCTGACTGGTCGTGTATCATGCCCGGGAACGCGGTTCGGTATTCTGCCTTTACAGGGACGCAGTAGCGGTCGTTTCTTATTGTTATTATGGCTTCTTGCAGCATGTTTTTGTAGCTTGCGGAGTGGATTACTCCGTTTAGATGGTCGCGGATTCTGTCGTTTGAGGTGCGGATGCTTCTGCGGATGGTGGCTAGGTTTGCGCTGGCTGCGTCTGATAGTTCTTGTTGGTTTAGGATGCAGCGCTTGATTTCGGTTTCCAGCGAATCGCAGGTTATTACGCCGTCGAACAGCGGCTGTAGGGTTTCGCTTGCTTCGTAGCGCTCGTCGGGGTAGCCGTATTCGGATATTTTTCCGCAGACGTACAGGAAATCGCCTATGTGCAGCAGTTCCTCTATTGCGAGTATGCCGCCTACCAAGGCGCGTTGCAGCGATGAGTGGATGTCGCGGATGCCGCCCAGCGGCAGGCTGCCTTTGCGCAGGATTAGCGCTGTTGCTTCGCTGGTTTCGGCTTGGGCGCGCTCTATGTCGCGCAGGCGCGTCATGGGAAAAAGCGCGTCTGCGCGGGCTTTGCCCATCGGCGAGACGGCACGTGCGCTTAGCATCTCGGTTATTTTTGTGTATTCGAGTGTTTTTAAGGCTTTTTTATTCATGTTTGTATGATATCATATTGTATGAATGGCGTAAAATAATTTATTGACGGAGGGAAGTTCCGCGCTACTGCACGGAACGTTTTGACTGACAGGCAATAAATATATTTTTCACCATTCATACTAGTGAGGTGGGTTGCAATGAAAGAAACTGATATGTACGAACCAATCAAGGTTATGCTTGAATCGCAGGGTTTTGTTGTGAAGGGCGAGGTCAAAAACTGCGATATAGCCGCGGTGTACGCTGACGAGCTTTGGGTTGTTGAAATGAAGCTATCGCTTTCCATGACCTTGCTTTATCAGGCTATGGAGCGGCTTAGCATAACGCCTTATGTTTTTCTTGCCGTGCCGCGTCCCCAGCGGAACGACAAGGAGTTTCGCATTGCGCAGCGGATTCTTAGGAAACTTGAACTTGGGCTGATTACCGTGGCGCTTGACAGCCCTGCGAAATTCGCGGAGATAATCTTATTCCCCGGCGGGAACAAAAAAATGACCAAGCGCCAAAGCGCGAAATCCACCGTAATCCGAAACGAAATCGCTAACCGCATCGGCGACACGCCCGGCGGCAGCACCCGTACGAAAATCACCACAGCCTACCGCGAACAATGCATTAAAATAGCCTGCTATTTGCAGCAAAACGGCGATATGTCGCCTCGTGAGCTAGTAAAAAATTTCGGCTGCCGAAAAGATACCGCGCAGATTTTGAGGAAAAACTTCTACGGATGGTATTACAGGGTTAGCCGCGGTTTGTATGCGATTTCGGACGCGGGGCGCCTGTTTCTGAAAGAAAATGCTGCTCACCCTGTCATAAAAATTGTTTTATTTGGAGAAGCATGATATAATTGCCACCAGATGAAACGGAGAGTGACCATATGGTTTGCAACACAGCAGTTTTTTATGATGTCGAAAATTTAATCGGCATCTTCCACGCAAAGAGCGGTAAGACCCTCCAACTCGACGAAATACACCGCCGTATACTCGCTCTGGATGTGGTTCAAGGTATTTCTGTTCAACGGGCTTATGCTGACTGGATGCTGCAAGTTAACCGCAACCTGCGCAGTTATGTCCTTCAAATCGGTATCGAACCCGTTCAAATTTTCAACACAAATCAGAATGATAAAGTGAAGAACGCCGCCGATGTGAGCCTGATTATCGATGCGGTGGAGCTGCTTGCGCGGCATCCGCAGATAGATAACTATGTGATTGCCTCGGGCGACGGGATTTTCGCGTTTCTTGCCAAGAAACTTCACGAACACGGCAAGCGCGTAATCGGCTGCGGATTCGACAGGAATACGAATATCATATTCAAGAACGCCTGCGACATATTCATTCCGCTAGAAAATACTGACGCGGCGCTTACAGCCGTGGTGAAGAACCTGAATAAGGGGACGATTTTGCAGACTCCGCCGCCTGTGCCGGAGCCGCCGCCCGCGGAAAAACCCGCGCCTGCCGCACCTGTCCCCCACCCCGCCGCCTCTACGCCTCCTACCCCGCCAGCAGCCGTTACCGAAATAAAAATACCTAGCAAGCTGCCCAAGAATAAATTTTCCGAAGTACTTGTCCAATCAAACATCAGTATCTGGAAAAACGCCCGCGATTTTCCCGGTTCGCTTCATACCATGAAGCGGATGGTGAACGTTCTTTTCGACGGGACGCCTCCTGATACCGACCTTGAAATTTCCGTATTCAAAGCATATGTTGACCATTATCTGCCGAACTTCCGTATGGGTCAGTACGGATTTAAGCGGTTCGGAGAGTTTATGCAGTTTCTGCTTACGGCAAGCCCGTATTGTCTGATTGAGACGGGCGGCACTGTGCTGCGCATTATCAGGCGCGAGACCACGCGCAAGGAGACGGTTATGGACGATATAGCCACCTTGCTCTTTACATTAAGCGACGGGCGTACCACGCGTTCGCTTTTCGATATCGAGGACGGTGTCGCGTTCAACTTTGACCTGAAAGCAAAGCCGCAGGAGCCGGAGTCTGTCAAAACCGCGGAACCTGTACCGCAGGAATCCGCGCGTATGTTCATCAAGAACACCTTTACGCGGCTTTCTGAGGCGGGCAAGCTTACCGCAAGCGAGGTGCGCCGCCTTACTACAGCGGAATATTCCCAGGCGACCCTTGGTGTAAAGGTGCCTGTGTTTAAGGAGCTGCGCAGCCGCGCACATCTGCGTGAACAGCGTACGGAAAACGGCAAAGTTGTCTACTGGAAAGAAGAATTTAAGTTCAACAAGAAATCCTATCTTATTTTCAAAGAATGGACCGAGCGTCAGCACCGCGCAAAATTTGAAGAATGGCTAAAGAAAGTCGATAAATAGACATTAAGGAGTGCGTCATGAAATTACTAATTGTACCCAAACCGATTCTTAGCAGTGATTTAGCTGTTATGTCCTACTGCTTCCGTTATCAGCGCGGCGACTATTATCTTGCCGACCAGTACCAGGCGCGTATGTTTGACGGAATCGTTAACCTTCCATGTCTTACCGTGCTTGAGGAAGTCGGGCTAAACGGTTTCACTAACGGGCTTCCGTTATTTGTTCCGCTAAATCAGTATACACTCCTTGCGGATGTCACAATGCAGTGCAGCCAGCCGCCGGAGAAGATTGTTTTTCTTCTCGACGAGACTACATCGCCCGAGCCTATTTTCATCGATTGCATCGTGAAGCTTAAAGGGATGGGCTTCCGCTTTGCTGTCGAAAATATCAAGGATTATGCCAAAATGAAGCCGATTGTTGACCTTTGCGAGTTTATTTTGATTAATTTCAGGATGGATACGGATAAGGTGGTCGCGGGGCTTCGTGATGTGCAGCGTTCGTTCCCGCGGCACACGTTTGTCGCGTCAAGCGTAAATGATATCAAGCTGTTCGATAGAATACGCGGCAGCGGGTTTGAGTACTTTGAGGGACAGTTTTATAATGTGCCTGTCAACCGCGGGCAGAACACGATTGCGCCTGTTAAGGTTAACAGGATTCAGCTTATCAATATAGTGCGCGAGCCCGATTTTTCGATTGAAGAAGTTGTTAAGGTGGTCAGCCAAGACCCTTCGCTTAGTATTTCGCTCCTGAAACTGGTTAACTCACCTTATCTGGGCATTTCACAGAAAATCAACAGCATACAGCACGCGGTCGCCATGCTTGGTCAGACGGAGGTGCGGAAGTGGGTCACTACCGCTACATCCGGGCTGCTTGCCGAAGACAAGCCCGACGAGCTTACGCGCGTGTCGCTTATGCGCGCAAAGTTTGCGGAGAACTTGGCAAAGCAGTTTGAGATGGCGATACATGCGCCTGCGCTCTTTTTGATGGGGCTGTTTTCTATCTTGGATGTTGTGCTTGAGATGCCTATGCGCGAGGCGCTTGATATAGTTGCCGTTTCCGAGACGATTCATGACGCGCTTGTTTTCGGCGAGGGCGATTTCTATAATGTGCTGAAACTGATTAAAGCCTATGAATCCGCCGATTGGAGCGAGACTAACAGGCTCATGACCATTCACAATTTGCAGGTTGAAAATATTTTTGACGCTTACATTGATACGGTCAAGTGGTACAGCAGCATCACTGCCGAAACTGAGGAGGACGCGTAACTTCGCTGTCCTTATCGAAAATATGAAGCTTATCCAAGGCAAACGAGATGTTTATACGCTCGTTTGCTTTTATGTTGCAGTCGGGGCTTACCCTCGCGGTAAGCGGCTGCCCGCCTGCCCGCAGGTATAAGAATACCTCCGCGCCCAGCATCTCTACGACTTCTACCTCTGCGGGGATGCCGTTATTTGTGAGCTGAACATGCTCCGGGCGGATGCCTACTATCGCTGTCCTGCCGTTTATGTCGATGCCGTTCTCTGTTACCGAGGCTTCAAGCATGTTCATCTGCGGTGAGCCGATGAAGCTTGCCACGAACATATTTTGGGGGTTGTTGTACAGGTTCATTGGTGAGTCTACTTGCTGGATTACGCCGTCCTTCATGACTACTATGCGTGTACCGAGGGTCATGGCCTCCGTTTGGTCGTGGGTTACGTAGATGAAGGTGGTTTGCAGGCGCTGATGGAGTTTTGTGATTTCGGTGCGCATCTGTACACGCAGCTTTGCGTCCAGGCTAGAGAGCGGCTCGTCCATTAGGAAGACCATAGGTTCGCGCACTATGGCGCGTCCCATGGCTACGCGTTGGCGTTCGCCGCCCGATAGGGCTTTTGGGCGGCGGTCTAGCAGATTTTGGATGCCGAGGGTGGTTGCGGCTTCGTTTACACGCTTTTCTATTTCGGCCTTGGGTGTCTTGCGCAGTTTCAGGCCGAAGGTCATGTTTTCTAGTACCGTCATGTGCGGGTACAGCGCGTAGCTTTGGAAGACCATGGCTATGTCGCGGTTCTTCGGCTCGACCTTGTTCATGAGCTTGCCGTCTATGTGCAGCTCGCCCGATGTGATTTCTTCAAGCCCCGCTATCATGCGGAGTGTCGTGGTTTTACCGCAGCCCGACGGCCCCACGAAGATGATGAACTCCTTGTCTTCTATTTCTAAGTTGAAATCCGATACGGCTACCGTGCCGTTCGGATATTTTTTTGTGATATTACTTAGTTTTAAGCCCGCCAATGATTTGCCCTCCGTTCAATAATAGATTAACCAACCCAACCCCGCCCGCGAGCAGCGCATAATTCACCAGGCGGCTCATACGGCTAAGCTGCCGCATTCCGTAAGCCAGTTCCGCCTCGAGCGGCAGAGTCTGCAAGCTGATACCGCCCGCCTCGATAACGATAACCACCGCAGCCACAACAATCAGCGGTACCGCAAGCCTCGGAAAAACCCGCGCAAGCATAAGCAAAATAACCAGACACGCCGCATACACCAAGACCCTGTGCCGCAAGCCGATGCTCTCAACATATGCCGCCACATCCACAACGGCATAGTTCGCAAGCAAGCGGTTTTCAAGCAAGCGGTAGACCTCATGCCTTGCATCAAGAGGATGGCGCGGATAGATTCTGAAATAAAACGCGGACGCCGCTCTGTCTTCGATGGACAGCCACGCGATATTCTCGAAGTCGCTTTGCCGCACTACCCCAGTAACTGTGTAATAATCTCCGCCGATTTGTACGCTTAGCCCTGTGACGTTCCCGCCGCCGAAAAGCTCCCACGCCAACGCCTCGCTAAGCACAACGCCCTGCCCGTCAGCCCAAGCCGACCCCTCGATGAAGTTCATCCTGTACAGGCTGCTAAAATACTCCGCGTCCGAAAATATGAGCGAAGAAGACGCCCGCCTGTCGCCGCGGGCGGCCCACGCCTGTCCCCTACCCTCTGCCAGAACCGAAGCTTCCTCGAAGCGGAAATCCCCGCTGCCCGCAAGCGGCGCAACGAAAATCACATCACGCGGCGCATACCTATCAGCCTGCTGCCCGGCAAAAAATCCCGCGCCAATCGCACCAAGCACAAGCAGCATATTCAGCAAACTAAACAAAAACGCCCTACCGCAAACCAAAAGAATCACCGCCATCCACAGGCCTGACACGCTCCCCGGAATACACAGGCGCGTCACTGTTGACAATCACAGGCTCCGATACATCGGTAAGAAACATAACGGCCGCATTCTGATTATCCCACGCAAAAACTTCCTCTACCCGCACCATATCGGCGAAGTAGCTAACCCCAAACATGCGCTCCTCCGCGGTGACGGTCAGTACATAATACCCAAACGCGTCCTCACGAACCGCGCTGCGCGGCAGAATGTTGGCAAAATGCCGAGCGGGCGCCCGCAGCCGTACCCGCGCAAGCTCCCCGCCGCTAAGCTGCCTGTCGCTTATTTCGATAACGGCGGTATTTTGCCCGCCTTCGCTAAAAACCCTGTCAACAAGCGTATCGAACCGCAAATCCCCGACCACAACCTCCACCACACTGCCCGCCTGCAAGAAATAATGCCGCGCATCAAACGAAACCTGCACGAGGAAATTATTATCAAGATGCGCAACCGTCATAATCGGCGCGCCCTCGCTGACCCGCGCCCCCGCAACCAGCCCGGGAGCCGCCGACAAAACCTCAAGGCTGCCCCTTATCACCTCAAAATACTCGCCCTCGTCAAGCTGCGCAAGCAAATCCTCCATGCGCCGCTCAAGCGAGCTGTCTTCCGCCGCGTGAATCCGCAGCTGAACATCTAGCTGGGACAGCCCGCCTTCCAGCTGTTGCAGCTGCGCGGTTCTTGCTTGATGCTGCGAGGCTGTATGCTCTGCCTGCGCTTCTAGGGCAGCTTCCTGCCGAATGTGCAGCCCCTGCAACTCCAGCTCCAGCGCACGCACGGCGTTTTCGCGCTCCGTGACGGTATGCCGCGGAACCAAACCCTGCGCGTACATGGTCTCCTGCGTTGCAAGTCCCGCCCGCGCGGCATCCAACCGGTCGGTCACACCGACCGCTTGAAGCTCGTACCCAACCAAAGCGGGAACAGCCGGAGCCTCCGCAACAACGCGGGCAATCTGCTGTTGCAGCAAAGCACGCTCATTATTCACCCGCTCGGCATTTAATGCAAGGATATTCCTATCGTGCTGCGTCCGCAAAATCTGCTCACGCAAGCTCTCGAAGTCAGTGTATATCGCAAAAAGCGCACCATCAGCCCAAAAACGCGAGCCGCGCTCCGCCAGATGAACAACAGTCCCGCTGACAGGCGCAAAAATCGTCTCGACAGTAGCATGTTCAACGATACCGGCAGCAAAAGCCTCCGAGCCGATAGAACCCGCCCGAGCAAAACTCAAAGTAACAAGCGGCATCCGCAAATCAGCCAAAGTCTGTGAAAAAAACGTAAAGAACAGCACCAAAGCCACAAAAACAAGCGACACCCTGTTAAGAGCTTTCTTATAATCCATAAAACCGCCCCTCCGTCAAGTATTCCTGTCCATAGAGAAAAATCAGCAAAGCCGGCAGCATATAAAACACCGAAGCCGCAAAAATAATCTCCGCATTAAACCCGGAAAGCGCCACAGACAAAGGCAGCCGCCCCGCATCCGGGATGAAAACAATAGCCTGCTCCACCACATTCCAATAGTCGATAAACACAAGAACAGCCAATGCGGCAATAGCAGGTTTTAACAGCGGCACGATAATCGACACAAGGATAGTAAAATGCCCCGCCCCGTCAATCTTCGCAGCCTCAATAAAATCAGTAGACATAGTCTTCAAAAGCTGCCGAATCAAAAACACGCCGAAAGGATTAAAAACAGCCGGAATAATCACAGCAAGCCGAGACTCGGAAATCCCGAGAAACCCCGCCATAACAAACTGCGGAACCAAAACAACAGGCAAAGGCATAAGCATAACAATCACATAAAGGAAGAACAATTTCTCCTTATGCCGCCACCTGCTCATTTCAAAAGCATAAGCCGCAGGAACAGACACCAAAAGCTGCCCAAGCACCGCGGGAACAGTAATCAAAACAGAGTTCCAAAAATGGTCAAAGTAAGCAGGATTATCAAAAAACAAAGCCAAATACTGCTGAAAAGAAACCCAAGCAGGCACAAGCGCCATGTCCGCAAAGTTGATATTCTCAAATCCGTAAAGAGTCCGAAAATAGCTGACAGGCGACACATTAATATTGTACCGGTTATTAATCTCAAACGGCGTCATAAACGAGTTTGTAAGAGTAACCAAAACCGGAACAGAAAAAAGCAACGCAATCATCCACGCAAATATCTTTCTCATAAGCATCACCAGTAAGACTGCCGCTGCTGCAAGCGGTACAGCCCAAGCACAATAAGGAAAATAAAACTAAACAGAAAAAACGAAGCCGCCGCCATCCGCTGATAGTTAAGGTTAGTAAACTGATTATTAACAAAATGCTGTAGCAAATAAATGGAAAGATGCGGATGTGTCCCCGTAAGCAAATGAATCTCACGAAACACCTTAAACGAATTTACCACCGACAAAATAAACACAAGCAAAAACGTAGGCTGCAAGTATGTAAGCGTAACCATAAAGAACTGCCGAACCTTCCCCGCACCCTCGATTGACGCGTATTCGTAGTAATCCTTGGGAATGGAATTAAGCCCCGCTTGAAAGAGAATCATATTAAACCCAACATTCTTCCAGACGAAAATAAGTACGATGAAGACCATAGCATAGTCAGAGTGTAGCCAGTTAACAGGCGCATCGCCGAAGTGCGCCAGCCAGTAGCGGTTGAGCATACCGTTAACGGCAAGCAGCCTATCCCAGAAGAACACGACCGAGCCGGAAGGTATGACCAAAGGAATCAGGAAAAGTATCGCAAGGATACGGCTTGCGGCGGGTTTTAAGGGTTTAAGCATGATAGCAAGCGCAAGCGCAATTCCCATGTTGAGCGGGATGCTTGTGGACATGAAGATGATAGTGTTACGCGCGGCAATGGAGAAGGCCTGGTTGTTCCAGGTGTCGATTAGGTTGTGAAGGCCGACGAACTGGCGTGATACGGCGTTGTCGATTAGCATGTAGTATATGGAGATGAAGAACGGGAGAATGTAGAATAAGGATAAGCCGATTAGGCTTGGGATTAGGTAGATGTGGATTTTTTTTGACATTTTATCACCCGGTTTCTATGTTTGCCTTATCGAAAACTTTTTTAGCGTGGGTCAAAATCTGTTCCGCATATTTAAGCCCTACTTCCATGTCTTTATCCGTAAAATCATATACATCGTCGGGATAGCGTGATTTTTTTGCAAATCTGGTCAGAGTCCTTGTTATACTTGCCGTTAATCCAAAGTCAGTGCCTGATTCTTTGCATAGTTCATGGAGTGCTTCAATGTCGTGTGTCCGAGGATAGTTTCCGGTATGAAGTATTAAAATCCCCTTTAACGCCTTTTCGGCTGTCTGCTGACAGTTGTAGCATATATTTTCAATAGGCAAAGGACGAAATGTCTTGCTGAGATGCAAGCTTATTTCATAATCCCGTCGTGCAAATTTCAGCCATTTGGCCACAACATCAAAATTATCCACTCAAAATCACCCCATCTCGTTTAATATCATATTGCAGCAGATATTTCTTTTTTGACTTTTCTTCAAATTCATCAAACGTATACAGTGACAGGTCAACCGGCAGCGGAAACCCCCTGCGTATGGCACAAGCAGCATCTATTTCCATGTCAGCACGGCGGTAAGTAAGCTCCTGTACCAAAACGCAAATATCCAAGTCAGAATCATCGTTCTGTTCCCCTCGAGCATAGGAGCCGAATAAAATCACGGTACAATTTGGGTGTACGCTTTTTATGGAACTTGCCACCTCGTCCAGAAGCTCTGGGAGTTTTGTTTTGGCTTCATGCCGCCATTGTTGCAGTAAATCGGTCATAATCTCCTTACCCTCAACCCTCTCAAGCATCTTAAACCGCCCTCCTACTCAATCAACCATAAAACCATCCGCCCATGAACCACATCCGCAGCCTCCTGCGCCGTAACAAACCCTAGCCAAAAATCCTCCATAACATCCTCAAAAAGCACAGGCGGCAAATACGGAAGCAAAGTAACCGGCATACGGTTAATCTCCTCCAAGTTACTCAAAGCCTCATGAAACTGCGCAACATCCCGGGCATACTCCGGAGCAAACTGCGGCACCCTAAAGAGCCGTCTCATCGTAGCAGCACCGCGGAATTCATTCATAACCCAAACAAACGTAGCTTCTGTCCTGCCCTGAAAATATTCCCTGCGTATAGCATTATTAAACCCGCCTTGCCTGCCGAACTGCCTTGTAACTTGCTGGCTCAGCTGCCCTTCCACCACCATCATTTCCACCTGATTATGAAACGCCATCGCAGAAATCAAATGCTGAGTAAATTCCCATGCCACGGCGGCATTATCATTATTCAATATACTGATGCTGCCCCAGTAAGGTTCGGGCCACATATCAACAAATTCAGGCCCGCGCACCGACGGAGAATTAAAATGATGTGTCATTCTCAACCCGCCGTCCCTCGCCGCTATCGGAATGAAATGTAAATAAGGCAAATCGGGGATTTCAAGGACGGTAGATATAAGCCCTGCATCAAGCCAGAACACAAAATCTTCGGAATAAGCCGCCCACTCATTTTCCCGCAAAAACGGGCTTCCGTGTGTAAGGTTGGGCGATAGTTCGCGTGCAAGCATCAAATCTTCAAGAAAGGAAACAAATGCAGGGTCATTTATTTGTGATGTACGGCTCCCGAAATCAATAAAGTCCGCCAGTTCGAACCCGAGATTAAGGAGAATACGGTCTATGAAATTGTTGCTTGCGATAGCCATATCCGCAAATTCCGGATACTCGTTCAGCAAATCCAAATAAATGCGCAGCAACTCGTGATACGAGATACTGTCATGCTGCCTAAACCTGTCGATGATGCTCTGCGGCATGTTGGCGCTGATGCCTATGCTGCTAAAGTTAAATGACATAGGAAAAATATAAAGCCCGCCATCAAATTCCCATGCATCCAAGATATGGCTGTAGAAATCTTCGCGGTTGGTGTTGGGATTTTGCTCCATCAGCTCATTTATATCCGCAAAGAAGCCGGAAGCCTGATGCATCCAAACAGGCACGCCGTCCCAAAAGAACATATCCGGCCCCTGCCCCGCCATCAGCTGCGACTGCAAAGCGGCTAACTGTTCCTCTCTGCCAAGCGGGCAATAGTTGATGAACTCCATGCGGAAGCCTCTGCCCTCGTTATTCCATTCCCGTGCCATGGACTGTGCGGCGCGTGTCAAAACTTCGTTGTATGCGTTTCTTGCCATCACCGTTAGGGTAAATATTTCGTCTGTGCCCGGCGCGGCGGCTTGTGTCTCCTGCGCCTCGCCGCAGCTTACCATAGTAAGCGGCACAACCGTGGTCAGCATAAGAAAAGTGCAGGCGGCAAGCACCCACCGCTTGGGCTTCACACGAAACATAATATTCTGCAAACGGCTTTTTAGTTTCCTGCCGCCGCCCGTAAGCGCGTAAGCCGAAGTAAATTTCAGCGCGGCGTGCTGCCGTGCCGCAAGCATCAAAGTTTCGCCGTAGCAAGCACGGCTGCGACTCCCCGAATACAAGATAACCTCGTCATCACAAGCCTGCTCCGATTCCTCAAGCGCGGCACGGTTCATTAAATGCACAAGCGGATTAAACCAATGCACGGCAAGCGCGGCAAGACACAGCACCCGCACATTCAAATGCCCCAATTTTATATGCAAGACCTCATGCAAGAGCATCAAACGCAGCTTATCCCTCTGCGGAACCACATCATATTCGGGCAGAATTATATAAGGACGAAAAACCCCAAACACCACAGGCACCGCAATCAGCGGGCAAGACATCAGCCGAATCTTCCGTCCGACCCCCACCTGACGCCGTATCTGCGCCAACATCTCAAACTCAACACCGCTATCAAGCGGAAGCGCAAACTTTTTCAAGTTCCGAACAAACTGCAAATGCCGTCCGACGCAAAACAAAGCAAACAAAACCGCACCAAGCCCCCACAGCCCGGTAATCACCTGCCGCGGCGATACAGAAATCTCTCGCCGCACAGCTGCCGCCTCATAAAC